>FWPV01000116.1_pt1 | contig 280690 bp, 246 predicted proteins | sample 2228371 | NCBI WGS metagenome assembly FWPV01 (sample SAMEA103939776, study PRJEB20133) | metagenome
CTGAATTCTGAATCATAAAAATTCAGGAAAAAGCCCCATTCTTTATCTTCTGCCCGGTATGTTGATTCCAGACCGAGATAATTCCCATCGGGTAAGGGATGTACAAAGAACATTACGGGAGGACTTTTAATCTCCCCAAGGCAACTTCCTTCCCGATTAAAAATGGCTATCTTTCCCCGGATAGAATCCAGGACAAAAATATTGCCGTCAACTGTCAGGAACATCTCAGCCGGTCTTTCCAGTTCTCCCGGTCCCTGCCCCTGTCGGGCAAAGCTTTTCCGCAGCTGGCCTGTTTTGTCGACTGCGAAGACCATATCGCCCTTACTTCCTGAATTCAGAAGGTAGACATCTCCTTCAGATCCCACGACCAACCGGGTTATATCAAACAAACCTCTTTCTATTAATTCACGCTGGCCGGCATCAAGACGCCACTTCTCCTCAAGCTTGAAGGATGCATAGACTTTCTTAATTTCATCCTGGCCGGCATTAAGATCCGTGCTGGCAGTTAAAGAAAGACCGCTGAAGATGAATACTGCCAGAATTAAAAATTTCCCAAGCAAAATTATTGATTGCCTGAAAATCCCTCCTGATTTCATTCATACCCTCCATCATAATTAAATAATAGCTCTTCAACTTATTGATTTTCAATCTATAGGTTAAGCGTTCAGTTCGATGTTAAGCATGCCTCCAGATGCCATCTCAGAATTATCAGGGGATGTTTTAAAAAGCAATAGATTCTGAAAATCACAGTTCTGGAATCAGGGATGATGGGCAGCCCTTTGAACAAAAAATCTGCAGGAAATCGGACCATAGATCACCCGCCGGCAGGCATGAAAACCGGGCCAAGCTCTATCTTGTATAATTAGCCAGGTCTCACCGGACAATAAGATAATAACCGGCAATTGCGGTAAACTGAGTTTGCCGGTTGTCTTGATTCATCATTAGCCAATTATATTTTCTGGGCAATTGGCTCAGGATTAAAGATAACAGCAGCCGTGCACCCGGCGTCGACTGCGCTTCCCCTGCGGGTTTCGCCTCCCGCAAGCTCCGGCCAGGCTGACTGCCACACAAGAGCCTGACTCCTACCGTTGCTACCTTCCGGTCCTGGCGGGGTTCGAAGCCGGTTCTTTGCGCAGGGCCCGAACCTTCATCGCCCCGGGAAACGCCCCTGGCCAGAAGACTCACGGCCTCGACCGGGAATTCAGCCCCACTGGAGCGGGTTGTGGGTACAGGGCACCGCTAGCTCCCCGCTTAGCACGGCTGCCGCTTTGATTATAGCATATTTCAGGAGGGCAAGGTTGCCGGGCCCGGACAACCGATTGTCGCTTATATCTTATTTTTTCTTCACTGCCCGAATTGTCGGAATCATTTTGGGCGAGGTTCCATAGGTGTCCATAAAAACCAGGCCGTTGGTTATGTCAAACTGGATCTGGGCGTCTTCATAGAATCGGCCCTCTCCTTTGCCCTGCTCATTCAGCTTGAGTTCCATCACCATAAAATAGTATCTGGCCGTTCCCAATTGAGTCCCCTGCGACCAGGGCTCGCGGCGGAAAACCAAAATCACCTTCTTCTTTCCATCCGCTTCTTCTTTAACCTGAGCCATATGGATGGTTAGATTGTATCCGCGGGCATACAGAAAACGGACCGTGCCTTTTTTGGTGGAATTAAAGAGGTTCAAAAAGCTGTCGATTCCCGACCTGGCCATCACCTCGCTAAACTGGAACACTTCATCCGCGGTCGTCCAGGATTCAATCTCAATCAGAACATCAACCGCCGGAGGCTCTATGGGGGCTCTTTCAGTCAACAGACGCCCGCGAAAAACTTCTCCGGCCAGGCCGGAAGCGGTCAGCATTAAAATCAGACCCGCGGCTATCAGCCCAAATTTAACTACCAGCTTAAGCTCTATTCTTTCAGTCATTATCCTCGCCTCCGTCAGCATTCGGCGTCAGAAAGATTAGCTCTTATTCTATCATTTCCGGGGCATTTTAAGCTAATTATGGCAGCTCCCCGACCTGTTCCCAGCCTGAGAAGCGCAAGGCTCTTACCTTCGATGAAAAAATATCCAATCTGAATAATAAGGCCCGTTGGCGACGAGCGCCGCAAGTTTCACCCGAGCTATCGTCGCCGTTTCAGCCTCCGGTTACCGAAAAGGCGTCTCTAAGTCTGACGGAGCCGACCGGTAAACGACCGGCCGGCTCCGTTCTCTCAGATCATCTTGCCTGTTAGCTTCTGTTTCTGTTCTCTAAATTCCTTCGGGATAAAACAGGGCATTCAACAAAAATTTATAGGTGCCATGGCTCTGGGCCCGGTGCTGCGCCCGGATGCCGATCAGGGCGATGTGCCCTTTTTTCAATCTGGCATCCACCACGGCCGCTTTTCTGGCCAGATAATCCTCTCCCAGCAACCAGCCGCTCATCAAAACGCCGTCTTCAGGATAATGAGCTACAACCTTTCTGTCCCAGTCCGCGGGCGGGGTCCAGGTTTCCAGGGCCAGGCTCTGGGAAAAGATGGCCCCGACTTCTTCGTCCAGACCGTACCCGAGGGGAGAAGAGTTATCCACCTTGAGCTTGAGAATGGAAGTCGGGCAGAAAAATTTGGTCCGGTCCACTCCGCTCAGCGCGTTGCGAGCCGGAGCTCCCAGCTCACGGGTGGCCAGCTCGACGGCCTGGTTCAGAGTGATCAGCACCCCGCCTTCCTCCACAAAGGACCTGACCGCATCTATCCCCTCTTTGTCTATGCCGCCCTCGTACTCGGGCGGAGTTGTTCCGGCTCTGAAGAAACGGGCGAATTCAGACTGCTGCCCGGGGCGTCCGGTCTTGATGAGGTCAACATTTTCGCTGGCAAAGATTAAAACGTCAAAGCCGGCTTTAAGGTTGACCTTCCTGTCCTTTGTACCCTTGAAGTCTTTGTTGTGGAGCACCGTGTATTCGATGCCCAGGTCATCCAGCATGTATCTGGTCCAGCCTTCATCCATGTTGCCGCGCCACGATTGGTAGATGGCTACCCGCGGGAATTTAACCGCGGCTTTGTCGACTCCGGATATGTCCGCCAGGCCCTTGATCGGGATCGGCCACCTGGCCAGCAAACCGTCAAGGGCTTTTCTCGCTTCCGGCGAATTCTTCACCAGAAAAGTTCCGGGCGGAAGCATCCCGTCCGTAGTTTTAAGCCCGACCTTTGCCCTCCAGACCTCGGCCTTGTTTTTGAGCAGACCGAAGGCTACGGCATAAGAAGCGTTCAACCGGGGGTCAAGGGCCAGGTAAGCCGAGTCCGGAACCGAGGCTTTCGGGTAGACAACTTTTTCCAGCCTGACCAGGGGTGCCTCAAATTCTTTGTCAATCTGGTCGCAGCGAACGCCCATCTGCAAAGGCAGGGTCCAGGCAGCGTTGTCATAAGGAGGAACCGGCGGTCCGCCGGGATACTGTCTGAGGTCGGGATATTTCTGTTTTTCCAGCAGGGCCCAGGCGTAAGCCCGGTAGGGTTGAGCGGTCAGAACCACAAACGACCCGGCCGGGTAATATTTTCCGTCGGCAATAAAATCTTTGCCGGCCTGGTGAACTTCCACTCCGCCCAGCTGGAGGATTTCGATCATTTTTAGAGTGGTCAGATAATCGGCTTGCTCTCCGGAGATGACGAAGGCGAAGGGCTGATTCTTTTCCCGGATTTCTATGCTCTGTTTGGACATAAGATAAGAATTAAACAGAAAATCTTCCCGGTGGAGCCAGGCGGTTTTAAGCAGGCTCTTGGAAAGAGTCAGCTCGTAATCTACTACATCGCGCAGCCGCCACCAGCCGCCGGGCCAGGGGTCTATGAAGTCCATACGTTTTTGATAATACTCATTCGGAACTTCCGTCGGCTCTATGTAGATCGGACTGGCTACGCGCACCGAGGCTGCTTCGCTCAACAGCCCGACCACGTTGTGCAGCCAGGAAGTGTCGTCGCAGGCTCCGATCCACCAGCCGGTATAGCTGCGGCCGTGGACAACGCCCTTGTAACCGTGTTTTTGCAGGTCATAGGCCATGTTGATGCCGCAAAGATTGACGCTGCGCCAGAGCAGCGGATGGACGTTGGGCAGCGGCGGGTCCATGAACGGCGGAACGAACAGGCGAGCCCCGTTGGAGCCCATCTGATGTTCGTCAATGTGAATCTGGGGGAACCAGTCATGATAAAGGACTTTATTTACGGCCCGGGTTTCGGCCAGGTTGAACATGAAAAAGTCGCGGTTGTTGTCATGGCCGGCATAGGGATGATACAGCCAGGGCATGTTGCCGCCTTCGTATTTGGTTCCTACGTACTTACGATACCAGTCGACCACCATCTGGTGGCCGTCGGGGTTAATGGTCGGGACGAGCAGCAGAATGACATCCTTGAGGGCCTGGTTGACATCAAAAAATCCTTTACCGGTAATCAGGTCATAGGCCAGCTCCATCGACATCTGGGAAGCGGCGATTTCGGTGGCATGCAGCGAGCAGGTAATCATCAGGATGGTTTTTCCCTCTCGGGCCAGCTGACGGGCCTGGTCCTCACTGAGACCGCGAGCCTCTTTCAGGCGGCGAGCGATCTCCCGATAACGGTCGAGATTTTTCATGTTCTCTTCATCGGTGATGATGGCCATGACCATGTCTTTGCCGAGCGTGGTCTTTCCGATATTGACCAGAGTGAGCCTGGGTGATTCTTTATCGAGCAGTTCAAAATAAGCCTTGATCTGAGCGTAGTCAGCCAGCTTGCGGTCCTCGCCTACCCGATGTCCGAGAAATTTATCGGGAGGGGTCTGGGCCAGGACCGGCAGAGCCAGCACAAGAAGAATTGCCATAGTGGTTATTAATCTGGCCGATTTTTTCATCCGGCACCTCCTTCTCATTGCAATTATTTCACTCTTTTACCACCCTGAATAAATCCAGTCAATATCTTTTTCCAATCGATCAGGAAAATGATTACGGTCAGGCAACAAGAGAGCATAAAGAACCGAAATATGGCCTGGAGCAGATTTCGATAGATATTCTTGCGTTCCGGGATTGATAGAATCTTTCAGCCGGGAGCTCAGTCCCGGGAACCCCGGATTAAAATCATCCGCAGCAGCTGGATGGCGGCCATGGCCGTCGAGGCCACATAGGTCAGGGCTGCGGCTCTGAGCACCGACCGGGCTCCGTTGAGTTCGGCCGCATTCAGAAAACCGCGTTCCCTCAAAATGGCCAGGGCCTTCCTGGAAGCGTCGAACTCCACCGGCAGGGTAATGACCGTAAAGAGAACAGCCGCGCTGAACAGCAATATCCCCACATCCATCAAAATTTTTGTTCCGCCACCGCTGAAGACCAGTCCGATAAAAAATAGAGGGAAGGCCAGGTTGGAACCAAGACTGGCAATCGGGTAAAAAGCGTTGCGCATCATAAGAAAAGAATATCTCTGGGCATGCTGTATGGCATGACCGGCCTCGTGAGCAGCCACTCCCAGAGCGGCAATGGAGGTGCTGTGAAAAACGCTGTCCGACAGCCGGAGGACTTTTTTCCTGGGGTCATAATGGTCAGTCAGGTGACCCGGCACTCTTTCAATCTGAACATCGCTGGCCGGGCTGTAGCGCAGGATCTCGGAGACGGCTTCGGCCGCGGTCAGTCTGGAGGCAGAAGAAACCTGGCTGAAGCGGGTAAAGGTCGATTTAACCTTGCTCTGGGCATAAAGGGCAAACAGCAGGGCCGGAATCAACAGCCAGAAAGTATAATCAAAATAAAACATTTCAGTTCCTCCCGATTAATTCATTTTAGCCGAAAACCGGAATTTGTAAACGGGTCGGCCGACCGCTCAGGGCTTCTGGGCGGCGCTTTCCAGGATTTTCATCGCCCGGTCGAGGTTGGAAACATCCATGACCACGGCGACTTTGTTCCCGGTCTGGCTCAGAGTGCCGTAGCAGTATTCAATGTTGATGCCTTCATCGCCGATTCTGGTGGCTACCTCTCCCAGGGCCCCCGGCCTGTCATCCAGGTGAATAAGCAGTACATCCCGCATGTCGGTGGTGTAGTTGAGCTTGTTTAGAATTTTTATCGCCTTATTCAGGTTTTTGGTGTATATCTTGGCCGAATCCTGGAAAACCCCGATGGCTTCAACGTTTATTTCGTTTTCAGCCAGCTGGCAGAGAAGCTCTCCCAGAACGGAAGGTTTGTTTTCCAGAAGCACGAAAATTTCGGTTATTCTTTCAAACTCCATCATAACCTCCATGATGCCATTCATTCCCCTCTGGATAACTTGATTTTTAAATAACTCAAAGGCAGGATTTTTGCAACCATTTTCTTCAGCCCGGCCGGACAGGAATCAGACCAGGCTAAAGTCAAGCCTGTCAATACTATAAGTCTTTTGTCGGGAGCAACTAAAGCTATAAAATAAAAAAATAAATTTGAGGCAGTTAAAAACCAAAAATAGACAGACCGGCCTCTCCCCTGCGGCGTTCGGCTTTGGCTTCAATTTCGTGCAGAACGGGCAGAAATGAGTAGCAGATAAATTAACGGCGGCCCCTTCTGTTCAGCCGGCCCGGGCCGGCGGTTGCGAATTTTGGAAATAACCCGGTAACGGATCTCTAAAGTTGAGAGGGGCCGGATTTTATCCAGCCACCAAAAATCCGGAATCTAAGACGGCTTCCCGGCTTTTCAAGTCTTAAAAGATTTTACCGGGATTCAGTATCCCTTTCGGGTCCAGGGCTTCCTTTATTTTTTTCATGGCCTCAATCTGGGCTGCTTCCAGTGACAGCGGCAGGTATTTCTTTTTGTAAAGCCCGATGCCGTGTTCCCCGGAAATGACCCCGCCCCGACTGCCGGCGTCCCGGAAAAGCTCTTCTCGGGCCGCTTCCAGTTTCGGCCTCAGCTCCTCCAGGTCGAGCGGCACTATCTGTCCGTTCTCATATCTGGCCTTCATCAGATGGGAATGGACGTTGCCGTCTCCGGCATGCCCGAAGACCGGAATCCACAGGTCATATTTTCTGGCCACTTCCTGGATTTTCCTCACGTGCCCGGGAATTTCGGATCGCGGCACGCAGATATCGAGAATGTCCACCGTCTCTTTCTTGATAGCTTCATAAATTTCCGAGCGAATCTTCAGAACTTCATTCTGCTTGGCCGGCGTATCAGCCACAAAAACATCCAGGGCTCCGTTTTCCAGAACCACATCGGCAATCTGGTCGGTCAGGCGGCTGAGGTCGTCTTCAGACGGCGAATCCACAATGACCATCAGATGGACCTCTCCCTGGTGGGTTGGCCAGTTAAGGTTAAGATGTTTTTCGCTCAAACTGATGACATCCAGCCCGACAAACTCCACGGCCATGGGCACGATGCCCTTTTCAAAAATCAGCGGCACGTTGTCAATGGCCTGCTCAATGCCGCCAAACGGTATAACCATGGTCCTCAAGAATGTCGGCCGGCTCATCACCTGGACGATGGCCCGGGTAATGATTCCCAGTGTCCCTTCCGAACCGATAAACAGGTTTACCAGATTATATCCGGTTGAATTCTTAATTAATTTGCCGCCGGGATGGATGATTTGGCCGTCGGCCAGCACCACTTCCAGTCCGCGGATATAATTTCGGATGCTGCCGTACTTAACGGCCCGGCTGCCGCCGGCGTTGGTGGCGATCATGCCCCCGAACATGGCTCCTTCATCTCCGGGATGAGGCGGGAAATAAAATCCTTCCCTTTCGACCGCCTGGATGAACTCACCCAGGGTGATTCCGGCCTCGACCACCGCCAGTTGATTCTTGCGGTCGAGTTCCAGAAACCTGTTCATCCGTTGCATCGACAGCACAATTCCGCCGTAAACCGGGACACAGCCTCCGGCCAGTCCCGTTCCCCCGCCCCGCGGAGTCACCGCTATCCTGCGCTCCGAGGCCAGCTTCAGGACGGCCGAAACTTCTTCTGCGCTGCCGGGTCTGACCACCACTTCCGGAGCGCAACCGTCCGGCTGACAGACGTATTCATCATAGGCATAGCCACAGACCTCATCCCGGCAGCTCAGAACATTGTTCTGGCCGCAGAGGGCCACCAGTTCAGTCAGGAGAGATTCATCAATCCGGCCGTACATAAATCACCTTCCCTGGCCATAAAAATTTTCAAACAAAAATAAACAGGATAATTATTATACACAGAACACCTTTTATTTTCCCGACCACCGGCAGTGCCTTGCTTCCAGTCAATCGGCATTCCGGCTGTTCAGACATAAGATTTAAACAAGAATCGTTCCCGATTGTTTATGCTTTTTCTTACTATCTCGCCTGCCGACAGCGCCTGACTCCATAAATCAGCCTGAACGGGCAATTATTTTCTGCAATTAAAGGAGAGATTTCACCGCGGCCGTTATGGCTGCGGCATCGATCCCGTATCTGGCCAGAAGTTCTTCCGGCTTGCCCGAACGCGGCAGCTCCCGGACACAGAGATGCTTCCAGAATTTTTTCTCAAGCAGCGCCAGAGCCACGGCGGTTCCCAGCCCGCCCTGCTCGAAGTGGTCTTCCGCCACCACCACCCGTCCGCCGGTTTCAGAAACCGACTTGACGATAGTCTCCCGGTCGATCGGCTTAACCGAGTAGGCATCGATAACCCTAATATTCAAGCCTTCTTTCTTAAGCTGTTCATAGGCTTTAAGAGCTTCGTGAACGGTAATACCGGCCGCAATCACCGTCACCGCATCATTGTCGCTTTTCCTCAGCACCTTGGCCCCGCCGGCCGGAAATTCTTCATCCGGCGGATAAAGAATGGGCGTGGCCGGTCTGGTGGTTCTGATATAAACCAGCCCTTTATACCCGGCCGCTTCCCTGACGCATTTTTCGGCGCACACGGCGTCGGACGGATAAAACACCAGGCAGTCGGGGATGGGCAGGAACATGGCCAGGTCTTCCAGACCCATCTGCGAGGGCCCGTCCTCGCCGATGCTGACTCCCACATGAGAACCGCAGAATTTTATGTTGGAAAAAGAATAGGCGGCCATCCTGACCTGGTCATGGGCTCTGGTGAGAAAAGCGGCAAAGGTGGCCACGAACGGCCAGAATCCCTTGGCCGCCAGACCCATGGCCATTCCGACCATATTCTGTTCCGCTATGAAGGATTGAAATGACCTCTCCGGATAGGCGGCAAAGAACCGGTCGGCATAGGTTGAGTTCTTGACATCTCCGTCAATCACCACCACCCGGTTATTTACCCGGCCGAGTTTTTCCAGGGCCAGACCGTAAGCCAGACGGGTGGCGGTTTTTTCCCGATATTCGGGAAGGCCAAACTCTGCCGAATCACTCCACTTCGGCCCCTTTACTCGCTCGCGGCTTCTAACATATTTTTTAGAGTCGACTTCCGGCATCGGGCCGAGCTCAGCCAGCGCTTTTTCCAGCTCCTCCGGTTTCAGCGGCTTGCCGTGCCAGCCGTTTTTATCCTCAACGAAGGATACTCCTTTGCCTTTTATCGTTCTGGCCAGAATAACTTTCGGGCTGGAAGAGCCTTTTCTGGCCGCGGCCAGAGCTTCCAGAATCTTTTCGATCTTATGGCCGTCGATTTCATAAACATCCCAGCCGAAGGCCTTGAACTTGCGAGCATAAGCCTTAAGGTCGTGCTGATGCATCGTCGGGTCCGATTGACCGAGACGATTGATGTCGACTATGGCCACTAAATTCCCGAGCTGAAATTCGCGTCCGGCGTTGGCCGCTTCCCAGACGGCTCCTTCGGCGCACTCTCCGTCGCCCATCAAGACAAAGGTCCTGGCCTTAACTCCGGCCAGCTTCTGGGCCAGGGCCAGCCCGACGCCCACCGACAGCCCCTGTCCCAGGGAGCCGGTAGCGGCCTTGACCCACGGCACCCGCGGTGTCGGATGCCCCTCGAGGTCGCTGCTGATTTTTCTCAGGTCAAGCAACGAATCGACGGGAATAATTCCGGCTTCGGCATAAGCGGCCCAGAGGATGGGGGCGGCATGCCCCTTGGACAGGACGAATTCGTCATTTCCCCAGGCCAAGGGGTCATTCACCTCATAGCGCATCTCATGGAAAAATAGGCAGGCCATGATATCGGCCGACGACAGACAGGTGGTCGGATGTCCCGAGCCGGCGGCCGTGGTCATTTTTAAGGAATGGATCCTCAACCGACGGGCGATTTTCTCCAGAACGGATACAGAGGCCATCATTTTACTCCCTTGAAAAATTAGCCTTTATTATAATTTTTAAAGCCGCCGCTCACAAGGAAAATTGCTCAAAAAATTTTTGTTCCTTGCCCATCAGCAGGTCAAAATAAAATTAGCCGGCCGAATAGTACTAAGATTTCCTCTGGAGTCGGGAGGCACCGACTCTTTTTATTCGCCCATCTTGGCCAGCAGGCCCCGGGCTCTTACCTGCTTGAACATCCGGAAAAAGAAGACCAGGGCCAGCCCCAGATAGACCGCGTTCAGAGCAAAAGCTTTGAGCAATTTATCGGCCGGAAAGGTCCTTCCAAATATTATGGCTCTCATCCCCTCAAACACATAGGAGGCCGGAATCACCAGAGCCAGCTTTTGCAGGAATTTCGGCAGCACGGAAACCGGATAGAAGACGGCCGAAATCGGCTGGAAAAGAAAAGCCACTCCCCAGGCCAGAACCTCGGCCTGCTGTCCAAACCTCAGAATCAACCCGGTGGTCAGAATGCCGATGGCCCAGCCCAGAATCACCAGGCTCAACATGAAGGGAATAAGATAAATGCCGATAATGAACAGGTTAAAAGAATAGAGCATCCAGGCCAGCAGGGCGCTGATCAGGAAAACCACCACCACCTTGAAAACCGCCACCAGCATCAGCGACACCAGATACTCGCCGATGGTCAAAGGGCTGACAAACAGGTTCAGGAAATTGCGGGCCCAGACTTCTTCCAGAAAAGAAACTGAAATTCCCTGTTGCGACCGGAACAGAATATCCCAGAGGATCAGGGCCCCTAAGAAAATGCCCAGAAAATTCGGGGTGGTCTCTCCGTTCCCTGAGAGCTTGGTTATATAAAGACTGACAAAGCCCCAGACCAGGAGATCAAGCAGCGGCCAGTAGAATATCTCCACCAACCTGGTCAGGCTGTGGCGATAGAGGTAAATGTGGCGCAGGAACATAGCCGAGATGCGATGCCACTTCATAGCCTCACCTCCCTGGCCACCTTAAGAAAAACATCTTCCAGGTCTTCGCCCTTAAACCTGGAAATCAAATCGTCCGGCGAACCCCGGGCAATTATTTCGCCCTGGTGCAGGAAAAGCAGCCGGTCCGAAATCTGTTCCATTTCCTGCATATTGTGGGAGGTATAAAGTATGGCCATCTTTTTGGTCTGTTTCATTTCCAGCAGATAGCTGCGGGTCCGGTCGGCAATATCCGGGTCGAGGCTGGCCGTGGGCTCATCCAGCAGCAGGATTTCAGGCTGGTTGATGAAGGCTTTGGCCAGGTTGAGCCTGGTCATCTGGCCTGAGGACAGAGTCCTAACCGGGCGGTCAGCCGCATCTTTCAGGTCAAACTGTTCAATCAGGTAGCTGATCCTGGCCCGGGCCTCTTTCACTCCGTAAAGCCTGGCAAAAACCGTCAGAGATTCCCTCAAGGTTAACGAATAAGGCATAGCCACGTAAGTCGAGGAAAAATTCATGCGGTTTAGAATTTTTTCTCTTTCTCTCGATTTTAAGGGGTTCATTCCGAAAATGCGGATTTCTCCTGAAGTTGGAGAAGTCAGTCCCAGGAGCATATGAATAATAGTAGTTTTTCCGGCACCGTTAGGGCCGAGAAGACCCAGAATTTCTCCCGGATATAGCTCAAAGGAGACATTCTTTACAGCCTGAAAAGAATTGAATGTTTTTGATAGATTTCTTACCTGGAGCAAAACATTATCCGTTCCCTTCATGAACTGCCTCCAGGAAATCTTTTCGAAAGAAAGTTAACTGGCATAAAATATAGCAGACTGACCGAAATTTGTCCATTTACCCGACCTCATTTCCAGCCTGATGGATCAAGTTATCAAGCAGTCTCTGTAAAAGCTCCCTGCCATCGGTCCTCGCTTTACTTTTGCACCTCCGGGAAAGGCTGTCTCTGCGAGCGAAAAGAGGCCACTGCCCCACCCTCCTGTCAGCATGGCCGCAAATCAATGAAACAGAGATGATCCCTCTTTTGGTCAAAATTGCGGCTGAGCAAAACGCTGAGCGGATGTTTTAATTATTCTCACTTTGAGGCTGTGCCTTAAATCCCGTTCTCAGCCCAGTGAAACCCGATAGTTATTGGGCTGGATATTTTTTGATCAACCGGCCAGGAGATGATCCATTATTAGAATGCCGGGCCGGCTCTAAATCACTGCCCGGAAGTCGGGGCCATGGCGAAAATCTATGAAGACTGCCGGGGCCGGAAAGGCGGCCCTGCTTGTAAGTGGCCGAAAAATTTATGGCCGCCCTCGCTTAAAACCGGGTGCCGGGGAGGAAAATTTGCTCATAGATGCTGAGGGCATAGCGGTCGGTCATCCCGGCGATAAAATCGGCTACCCTTCTCTCGAGCGGGTCTCCTTTCGGATAATCCTTGATCCAGTCGCCCGGATTTTTCAGGAAATAATCGTAAAGTTCTCTTATTATTTTGCCGGTTTTTATCAGGTCCGCTCGGGCCTCCTGATTTAAGTAGACGCGTTCATAGAGAAAATCGCGCAGGTCGATCAGCGCCTGGTAGATTTTCGGGCTCATGGCAATTCTCTCCAGCCTGTTTTTCAGGCTGCTGTCCACCACATCCATCACCAGCCGGTCGATTCTGGTAGCGTGCAATTTGCCCAGAATGTCGATCAATTTCGTTGGCAGGCTGTCCTCTTCAACCAGCCCGGCCCTTAAGGCATCATCCAGGTCGTGGTTGACGTAGGCGATAACATCGGAAATCCTGACCACCTGGCCTTCCAGAGTGGTCGGCATGCTTTCCGGGTCGTCATCAAGAATCTCCCCTCGGCCTTTGGAATGCCGGCTGATGCCGTCGCGAACTTCGAAGGTTAGATTAAGCCCTTTGCCGTCGTACTCCAGTTTGTCGACCACTCTCAGGCTCTGTTCGTAATGGCAGAAACCGCCCGGCAAGAGCTCGTTCAGAGTTTCTTCGCCGGCGTGGCCGAACGGGGTGTGTCCAAGGTCATGTCCCAGGGCTATGGCTTCGGTCAGGTCTTCATTCAGGCGCAGCGCCCGGGCGATGGTTCTGGCAATCTGCGACACCTCGAGAGTGTGGGTCAGTCGGGTGCGGTAATGGTCTCCAAAAGGCGAGAGAAAAACCTGAGTCTTATGCTTCAGCCGGCGGAAGGATTTGCAGTGGATGATACGGTCGCGGTCTCTCTGGAAGGCGGTTCGTATAGAATGAGGCTGCTCGGCCCGCAGCCGCCCCTTACTTTTAGCACTCAAACAGGCCAGGGGCGACAGAATTTTCTTTTCGATATCTTCTATCTGCTCCCTGATGGTCATTCCCGTCTCCTTCCCGTCTCTTTAACATAAATTATTTTATGCCGCCTCTTTGTTTAAGTCTATCAACTTTTCCGGCCACGGTAAAATTTTCATCGGGATGCGGATTCCCTTGAGAGGCGGGGCCGGTTTAAGTATAATTCATCCTGATTTAACCGGAAAACCCGGATGAGCGAGGTCACACTGGAACAAATCAAAGACAACGTGAGACAGATGCTGCGGGAACTGCCCCCGGGAGTGGAGCTGGTGGCGGCCGCTAAGCAGCAAACACCCGAAAAAATCCTGGCGGCCATTGAAGGTGGAATCAAAATAGTAGGCGAAAATTACGTTCAGGAAGCGGCCGCAGCCTTTCAGGTCATTGGCCGAAGGGTTCAGTGGTCCTTTATCGGTCATCTTCAGAAAAACAAGGTTAAAAAAGCTGTGGAGATTTTTGACCTCATCGAAACGGTCGATTCGGTGGCGCTGGCCGAGGAGATTAACAAACGATGCGCCGCTCTTTCCAAAACCATGCCGGTTCTGATTGAAGTCAACTCCGGGCGGGAGCCGCAAAAATTCGGAGTCCTGCCGGAGAAAGTAGAAGAGTTAGCCCGGGTCATCATAAACCTCCCGCAGCTTAAGCTGAGCGGTCTGATGACCATGGGCCCCCTCGAAGGCGATTCGGAAGAAGCCAGACCCTACTTCCGGCTGACCCGTCAGCTCTTCCAGGAACTGAAGAAACTGAACCTTCCCGGCACCGAGCTCAAAATTCTGTCAATGGGCATGAGCAACTCCTACCGGGTGGCCATAGAAGAAGGGGCTACCAGGGTGCGTATCGGGACTAAGATTTTCGGTCCCCGTCTCTAAAAATAGCATTATAGGAAGGTGTAGATGAAAAACAGGTGGTTTGTAGTCCTTGGAGCTCTTATCATCCAGGTCAGTCTGGGAGCTGTTTACATCTGGAGCGTTTTCCAGACTCCTCTGCTGACGCATTTCCCGTCCTGGAAGGAAACCCAGGTTACCCTGCCGGCTCAGATAATCTTAGCCTGCTTTGCCCTGGCGGTTATAATCGCCGGCCGGATTCAGGATAAAACCGGGCCGAGGCCGGTGGCCATTGCCGGCGGCTTGATGCTGGGAGCGGGTCTGATTCTGGCCAGGTTTACAGCTTCCTTCGCCCCCGGGACGGCCCTGGTCTGGTTGATTGTCACCTACTCAGTGATTGGCGGCCTGGGCATCGGAGCGGCCTACGTCTGCCCCATCGCCACCTGCGTCAAGTGGTTTCCGGATAAGAGGGGGCTGATAACCGGTCTGGCTGTGGCCGGCTTCGGAGCCGGAGCTTTCTTCTTTGCCCCCCTGGCCAAAGCCCTGATAACCGGAGGACCATACCAGCTTTTCGGACAGAGCCTTTTTGCGTTGCCGCAGGCCGGTTTATTCAATACTTTCCTGATCCTCGGCCTCATTTTTCTGGTCACCATCACCCTTGGCGCCTTACTGCTTAAGAATCCGGAGCCGGGATACTGCCCGGCCGGCTGGAATCCGCCGGTCCGGACGGAAGGTTCGGCCGACCTCAAGGTGGATTTTTCTCCGTCTGAAATGTGGCGAACCCGGCAGTTCTGGCTGCTCTGGGGAATCTATCTCACCGGATGCGCCGCCGGCCTGATGATCATCATGAAAGCCTCGCCCATCTGGCAATCGTTTGCTCTTTCGAGTTTAACAGCCGGAGTCGATTCGGCCGCCTTCAACCAAATCGCCTCGGCCGGAGCTCTGGCTGTTTCCATTCTGGCCATTTTTAACTCCCTGGGACGAATTGTCTGGGGAAAAGTTTCGGATTTGGCCGGGCGGAAAAACACCCTGATAGCTATGTTTCTCGTCTGCAGCCTGACCATGCTGACCTTTAATCTTCTGAAGCCCTTTTCTTTATTCCTGATGGGCATTTCGCTGGTCGGACTGTGTTTCGGCGGTTTTCTGGCCGTCTTTCCGGCCGTGACTGCCGATTATTTCGGCACCCGCCACTATGGAGCCAACTACGGCTGGATGTTCAGCGCCTATGGTGTCGGCGGTCTGCTCGGCCCTTACCTGGCGGCCGCCCTGATGAAAACTTCAGCCGTCGTCAAAATCAGAGAAATCCGCCAGGCCGGCGAAGAATCCGTCAGGTCGCTGGTGGTCGGCGATTACCGCCTGGCTTTTGTGGTCTCGGGCCTGCTTTGTTTGGCGGCTACCTTCGCTCTTCTGCTCCTCAAGAAGCCTGAAGTAAAGAAAGACAATTAAGGTATTATCAGGCGACCGGTTTCCGCGGGAACCGTACCGGGCCGGTCGGCGGGAGGTCATTGTCTATCAGCGACATCAGAAATCAGAAGCGTAAGAGTCAATTCGATAAACGACCCGGCAGCCGGCTGGCCCGCTTTTTAAGCCTGTGGCGGTCAGAGCTATATTATCCGCCCGGGCCGGAAAATAATGCGCCGCATAACGATACCCCCCACAAAATCATTAACCTTAGATAACAGGTTCCTGACCGAAGGCTTCTTAAAATTCTATTTATCCGATGAGGATTCTCCGCTTCCCCGGTTATTCTCCCCCGCTTCTTCGCCCTCGACCAGTTCGGCTTCGACCGGGACGGCTTCGCCTTCCAGCATCTCCGGGCTGACCTGTCTTTTTATGCTTTCAATCTGACGCAGCGGTTTTTCCAGCTGGTTCTTCCGGGTGGAATTCAGGTTCTCATACTCCTGCTGGGCTTCATATATTTTTTTGCCCATTTTTTCCAGCGACCGGACGAAAAGCTGCCACTGCTTGTAGAAAGATTCCAGCAGTTTCAGTATCTGACCGGCCGTATTCTGCAGGTTGAAATTTTCCATTGCCTGGCGGATGATGGCCAGCACCGCATAAAGGGTGATGGGCGAACACAGGATGACCTTTTTCTTCAGAGCTTCATCCAGAAGTCCCCGGTCGTGTTCGTTGATAAAGGCGTAGACCTGTTCGTTGGGGATAAAAACCAGAACATAATCCAGGGTCTTTTCCTCGGGATTTATGTAATCCCGGTTGGTAACTTCTTTGATCCGGTTCCGGACATCTTTCAGAAACAACTGTTTGAAATTTTCTTTTTCGGCTTCTCCCTGAGCTTCAAGGTAGTGAAGGTAATTGTCGAGCGGGAATTTCACATCCATATTTATTTTTCGGTCCTGAGGCAGGAAGAAGGTGTAATCGGGCCGCTCCCGCCCGCACTCTATCGCCTGCTGCTTGACGTAATTTATTCCCTCGGCAAAACCCATCAGCCGCAGGATATCCTCGGCCATTCTTTCCCCCCACTGGCCGCGGGCCCTGGTGCTGGCCAGCGCCTGCCGCAACTGATTGGTGGTCTCCTGGAGCCGGTTGGTCTGCTCCAGGGCCAGGTTGAGCTGCTTTTCGAGCTGTCCGAATTTAGCCGCCCGGTCCTTCTCAAACTCGGTGATCAGATTCTGAACCCGGAGCAGGTCAGACTTCATGCTCTCTAAGGTCTGGTCGATCAATTTCTTTTTTCCCTCAAGCTCCATTTCCCCGCTCCTGGTTTGCCGGCCGAGAACCTCGTTGGCCACCTTGAGAAACTCTTCGGTGCTTTTTTTCAGGGCCTCCATCGACAGCGAGCCGAAGGCGTCCTTAACTCTGTTGAGCAAAATTTCCAGTTCCTGCATCTTTTGCTGCTGGGTCTGGTTGAGGAGTTCCTGGGCCAGCTCCCGGGCCCGGTGTCTCTGAAAATAATTAACCAGAACCACCGCCATCGCTCCGAAAACAGCTCCCAGAATAAAGGCCAGCAGGTATTCCATCGAGTTTCTCCTTATGTTTCTTTTTGTTCTTTTTCTCTTCGACCGCTCCCGCCAACCTCAGACCAGTGACTGTCTGTTGCCCTCAAGGTTCGGAATCGTCAAAGGTCGGCGTCTCCTCCTCCCCTTCCGCTTCGCTCCCCTTTTCAGATTCTTCTACCGCCCGGTCGATTTCTTCATCAAAATCCGGTCCCAGCTCCTCGCCCATTTCCCGACCGAATTTTTTCATCCAGCGGGCCAGGCTTTTGGGGTCTTTCTCGTCCAGCTCTCCCAGCCTGGAGGGGTCCGCCAGACTTTCCAGACGGCTTTCTTCGGACTTCAAAATTCCAACCCGGGAGATAAGCCTGGTAAGATTCAAGCTGCCGCAATGCTGGCAGCGGGCCTCAAAAGGCGTCTTTACCGAAAGGATAAGAAAGGAAGATTTCCGCCGGCAGTCCCGGCAGCGAAATTCATAGACCGGCATGGTTTCTCTCCTCCCTTTCTTCGGTCTTCCTGAATAATTTATAGAAAAAGCGTTCCCGGGGCAACCCCCGGGGAAAAGGCCGGCGGCATATTGGTTGCTATCATCCGAAGAAGTGAAGGCCCTAAGAGCGGCCTGGCCTGTCTCCGAACCGCCGGCAGCGGAAGTGATTCCCCGCGGGGGGATCGGTGAAGCGAGGGCGGGAGGGAGGCGCGCCGCGACAGGCCCATCTCCACAGTCTGCCCCCAACCGCTATCGAAAAAATATTCTGGTTGACCCCGGCAGCAATTAAGGATAAGCTTGGTTAATGACACAAAACAGCAGAGGGGATGAAAAAGACCGGACTCTGACGGCGGAAATATGGCCGGCGGGGACTGAAATTAAACGCTACCTCATCCGTGAAGTTCTCGGCCTTGGAGCTTTCTCTACCGTCTACCTGGCTTACGATAAGGACCTGGACCGCAAGGTGGTCCTCAAATTTCTGGCCGGGGACCTGTGCCAGAATCCCGACTGGCGGAAAAGATTCCGAGAAGAAGCCCAGACGGTGGCCCAGCTCAACCACCCCCATATCGTGACCATTTACGGCGTGGACGAACACCAGAACCAGCCCTACATTATCATGGAATTCGTGGAGGGGGGAACTCTCGAAGCTTACCTCAAAGGTCACCGCCTGCCGGTGGAAGAGGCTCTGGAGCTGGCCATCCAAATCAGCGACGGGCTGGCCGAAGCTCATGGCCGGGGAATAATCCACCGTGACCTCAAACCCTCGAACATCATGGTGACAAACCGCGGACGGGCCAAAATAGTCGATTTCGGGCTGGCCGCGCTGCTCACCCGGGAAAACGCTTTTCAGGAAGGCTTGATCGTCGGAACCGCTCCCTACATGTCCCCCGAACAGGTGCAGGGCCTGCCCACCGACAATCGTTCCGACCTCTTTTCCCTGGGAATTGTTCTGTACAGAATGTTCACCGGCCAGATGCCGTTTTCCGGGGATGGAATTAGAGAAATTTTCAGGGCCATCCTGGATAAGGAGCCCCTGCCCATGTCGGAATATTCTGCCAACATTCCAGTGGAGCTGGAGCGCATCGTGGCCCGACTGCTCAACAAGAACCGAAATCTGCGCTACCAGCGGGCGGAAGAGCTGCGGATAGACCTGCGTTACACCCTTGAGGCCATCATGTCGGGCCGGGTTCAGTACCGCGGACGCAAAAAAGATTATCTGTGGTCAATAGCCGTCCTGCCGCTGGCCAACCTCAGCGGCGAGCGCGAGCAGGAATATTTTTGTGACGGCATGTCCGAGGAGATCATAAACGCCCTGGCCAGAGTCAAAGGACTCAGAGTGGCGGCTCGCACCTCGACCATGGCTTTTAAGAACAGCAGCGAGGACGCCCGCGAAATCGGGCGCAAGCTGCATGTCGATACCCTGCTCGAAGGCAGCGTCAAAAGGGCCGGAGACAGATTGAGGGTTTTTATCCAGTTGATAGACGTGGCCTCGGGCTATCATCTCTGGTCCGACCGTTACGACCGGGATTTCCAGGATATCTTTGCCATCCAGGATGAAATCTCGCAGAATGTGGTCCGGTCGTTGCAGTTGATCCTGAGCGACAGCGAACTGCAGGCTCTTACCAGGACCTCGACCACCGACACCGATGCCTATGATTATTATCTCCGCGGCCGTCAATTTTATCACCAGGGCCGCCGCCAGAGTTATCAGTTTGCCCGCCAGATGTTTTCCCGGGCCGCTGAAATCGACTCCAACTACGCCCTGGCCTACGCCGGCATCGCCCAGTGCTCAGCCATGCTGTTTCACTTTTATGGGGAGTCCAGGGATATCCACCTGGAGGAGGCCGAACGGGCCAGCCTCAAGGCTCTGGAACTCGACTCTGCCCTGCCCCAGGCCCACGCGGCTCGAGGCCTGACCCTGTGGCTGATGGACCGGTTCGAAGAAGCCCGGGGAGAGTTCGAAACAGCCATGAAAATGGACCCCCAGCAGGACGAAACTCCCTACCTCTACGGCCGAGCCTGCTTTCAGAGAGGCGAGCTGAAGCTGGCAGCCGAGCTGTTCGAACGGTCCTGCCGCAGCCGCGAGAACCACGAGGCCTGCTATTTTGCCGCTCAGACCCAGACCGCTCTGGGTCACGACCGGGAAGCCCTGGCCGCTTACCGCCTGGCCCTCAGAGCCGTGGAAAAAAGAGTCCAGCTCCACCCGGATGATGCCCGGGCCTATACCATGGGAGCGGTCAGTCTATGCCGACTGGGAGACCGCAGCAGCGGGCTGGAATGGGCCGAACGAGCCATAGCCATCGACCCCAACGATGCCGGCATCCAGTACAACGTGGCCTGCCTGTTTGCCCTCGAGGGCGAAAAAACCAGGGCCATTCAGAGCCTGGAAGCTGCCGTCCGGGCCGGTTTTGCTCACCGGGACTGGGTGGAAAAGGATCCCGACCTGGATTCGCTGAGAGACGACCCCAGGTTCAAGGCCCTGAAGTGGCGCGACCAGTGACGTTTTATTTTTCTATGGCCGCCGGCTGCTGATTCACCTTGAAGAAAAAGCCGGGGTCAAATTTCGGCCGGCGATCGAAGGTATAAAGTCCGTTGACTTCCTGCTCGATATCATAAAGCTGGGTGTAGCAGAAGCCGGCTATTTTCGGATGGAAAAGAAGGGCCTCGGTCAGGTCCTTATAACGTTGCAGGAACTCCTCGGCCGAGCGCGGTCTTTCCCCGTAGCCCCAGGCTTTTTCGTCCGCCTGGCCCGGGTTCCACCAGATGCCCCCGTATTCGCTGACAAAGTAGGGCTGACCCCGGTAAGGCAGATTCCTGGCCGGGTCGCCGTTGATAAAAACTCTGGGCGGGCTGGCCAGAAGCCCGGCGTAATCTTCCCGGAACTTTTCAACTTTCTGTTCATAGTTATGGGAATCGAAGACGTCGGGAATAACCGGATGATAGCCGCCGGAAGAATCGATTACCAGCCGGGTCGGGTCCAGGGCTTTCGTCAGCTGAAAAATGTTTTCTATCACCCCGGGAAAATTATCTCCCCACTGCTCATTGAACGGGCACCAGCCGACAACCGAGGGGTGGTTGAAATCGCGCTCTATGGCTTCCTTCCATTCACGCTGAAAGATAATCAGCGCTTCGGGCCGGCTGAGGTCGAGTCCCCAGTCGGCGAATTCTCCCCAGACGGCATAGCCCAAACGGTCGGCCCAGTAGAGAAAGCGTCTTTCAAAAACCCGCTGATGCAGCCGGGCCCCGTCAAAACCGGCCGCCAGGCTGATTTCTATGTCGCGGCGCAGAGCCTCATCGGAAGGGGCCGTGTAGATACCGTCGGGGTAAAAACCCTGGTCCAGAACCAACCGCATAAACCAGGGGCGGTTGTTAAAATAAATCTTTTCGCCCCGGGCTTCGATCTTCCGCAGCCCAAAATAGCCCTGGATTCGGTCCGAAGGCTGGCCGCCTGAAACCGGGCGGTATTCAACGGTAAAATCATAAAGGTTGGGTTTTCTTATTTGCCAGAGCTTCAGGTTTTTAAGTCTCACCGCAAAAGCCGCCACGGGGGCCGCTTTCTTGACCTCCCGGTGAATAACCCGGCCGCCATCGGCCACCGAAAGCATCAATTCTCCCCCGCTCGGAAGGCCGTTAAGAAAAACCTGAATCAGAGCTTCACCATTATCGACATCGGGGAAAACCCGGTATTTCTGAATGAAAATTGCCGGAACCGGTTCCAGCCAGACGGTCTGCCAGATGCCGGTTGTCCGGCGGTAAAGGCAACTGTAAGAATGATACCGTTTGCTCTGCTTTCCTGCCGGCTGAAGGTTGCTCCGCAGGTAATCTCGACAGCGGACGACCAGGACGTTCTCGGGCTGGCAGCAAAAATCGGTAATATCTATGGTAAAAGGGGTGTAGCCCCCGAAGTGCTCGCCGGCTTTCTTTCCGTTTATCCAGACCGTCGTCTGGTAATCGGCCGCCTCAAAATGAATAAGAATTCGCTGGCCGTTCCAGTCGGCCGGAAGGCTTAAATTTTTCTTATACCAGACGGCCGCCATGAAGTCGGCAAAGCCGACACCCGAAAGAGGACTCTCCGGAGCAAAAGGGACCAGAATCTTGCGGTCAAAACCCTGTCCCTGCGGCAGCCCCCTTTCCTCGCCCGAATCCGAGAGATCCAGGGCAAAATCCCATTCTCCGTTGAGATTCAGCCAGCGGCTGCGGACCAGTTCCGGACGGGGATATTCCGGCCTGGGAATGGAATTTTCGGTCCGGATTCCGGATTCGGCGAGCTCTGAGAAAAATAAAGGCCCGGCCGCAGCCGGCTCAGAAACTCCGTCTCCGGCCAGAGAGACCCCGAATCGGGCGGAGGTCAGAAAAATCAGTAAGAACAGGAAACAAAAAAAATGAATCGATTTTCCAAAACTAAAGGGCTTAATTCTTGATTTGTAGCTTCCGGGCTTCATGATTATTGCCTCCAGATAAAATTATTTTCAGGACGATTTTACAAAAAGAAACGGCTTAAAGCATCCGATTTATTTTCTGGAAGCCACCAGGGTAACCTGAAAACGGGTTTGAAACTTTTCAATCCTGAAGCCCGACCTGCTTAAGAAATCTTCTACTTCCCCGAGCCCTACCGGAGCCACCTCGTGTTTCCCGCCCTCCAGCCGGTGGACTCTGTCCATCATCTCCATTCCTTCCGGGCTGAAATCGCTGATCACCAGCTTTCCCCCCGGACTTAGAACTCGAATCAATTCTGAAATTACTTTCCAGGGATTTTCCAGATGGTGCACCATGTTAACCGAAAAAACCGCATCAAAATAGCCGTCCGGAAAACTCAGCTTTTCGCCATCTTCTTTTTTAAGCTCAACCAGGCGGTCAAGTCCCCGGGCGGCGAGATTTTCACGGGCCATTTGAAGCTGTTCATCCGAGATATCGAAGCTAATCAGCCGGCAGCCAAGACCGGCCAGGACGGCGGCAAAATGGCCTTTCCCGGTCCCGGCTTCCAGGATGCGGCCGGAAAGCGGGCCGGCGGCCCGGATGATGGCCAGCCTTTCCTTCTCGATATCGTAGCCAAAGGAAGCATAAACCTCCCTTCTTTTTTCCATCTGGCTTAAGGCCGGGCTCTTAAGCTTTCCCGCTGTTGCTCTATCATCAGGCAAAGAATTTTCTTTTGGCCGACGGTCTTTCATTTCAGGCTTGTTCATCGCCACCTCAATCTAATATGATTTGTTTCTAAAATACCCTCTCGAATTCTCAATGTCAATTTTTCACCTAAACGGGAAACATCCTCGCTTCCGCGATTTACGACCAGGGTTGAAGGAGAGTGGCCCGGCAGTTCTCCGAACCGCCCGCAGCGGAAGGGGTTCCCCACGGGGGATCGGTGAGCGAGGACGGGAGGAGGCGCGCCGTGACAGGACCCTCCTTTGCGGAAAATCCCGGAAACTCATAAAGCCGCCACTCCATTTGTCGACCATAACAATAGCTACGCTAAACAAAGAGAACATAACGCCTGACGACTTATGCGCCATAACAGGTCCCTCTTATTATTCAATGCCAATAATGAAGGGGCAAGGAATGGTTTTCGGGAGGGTGGCACGGCGTGTCTCCGAACCGCCCGCAGCGGAAGGGGTTCCCCACGGGGGGATGGGTGGAGCGAGGACGGAAGGAGGCGCGCCGTGACAGGACCCTCCTATCGACCCGGGTTCCCCTCTCTCCAATTTGAGCTATTAAGAAAAAAAGCAACCGGATTGGAATTTTTTTTCGGAAGTTTCGTCATATGTTAAGATATAGCATTAATAAAATGCTGAAAAAACATTCCCAAAATTGATTGAGGAGCAGGCCGATGAAACCTCGGTTTCCGAGAATCTTAATTATCTTCCTCAGCTTAATTCTGGCCACCTCTCTTCTGGCTGAAAATACTCTGAAAGGCCGGGTCCTCAGCTTAACCGGGCTTCCTGTCAGCCAGGCCCAGGTAATCCTGTCAGGCACCGACAGGACTGTGCTGAGCGATGACCAGGGGCAGTTCAGCCTGGAAATACCGGAGGGTCAAAGAGTAAGAATACGCGTCAAGCATCCCGATTACTTTGAGCAGGAATTTCTGGTCGGCCGGCCGGCCGGCGGCCGGGCGGTAACCCTGGTCCTCACTCCTTTTGTGGCCCAGAAAGAAGAAGTGGTGGTCACCGCCACCCGTTTTCCTGAACCCATGGTTTCGGTTCCCGCCGCCACCTCAGTCATCAGCCCTCTGACCATCGAAGAAAAATTGCCCTCTCATGTCACCGACCTGGTCCAGGAAAATACCGGAGTGGCCTCTCTGGGCTCGGGCGGCTTTTCCATAGTCCCCTCCATCCGTGGCCTGGCCAGGAGGAGGGTGCTGCTGCTGGTGGACGGAGCCCGCCTCTCCAGCGACCGCAGAACCGGTCCCAACGCTTCCTTCCTCAATCCGGAAGACCTGGCCAGGGTGGAGATTCTGCGCAGTCCGTCCTCGGTCTTTTATGGCTCTGACGCCATCGGCGGCGTGATTAATTTTCTGACTTATGTTCCGCCGGCCGAAGACCATATTAAAGTCAGAGGAAATCTCAGATATGGCTCGGTGAACAATGAGCGCGAGGTCAACCTGGGAGTTTCCGGGGCCAGCCGGGGTTTCGGTTATTATTTTTCGTTGAGAAACGACCAGGCCGATAATTATCAAGCTCCTTCGGGCGAGGTTCCGCTGTCCTACTTTACTCAGTCAAGCCTGTTCGGCAAAGTGGTCAGATATTCGGAGAAAAGGGATATCAGCCTCAGTTTCCTGATGGCCAGGGGAACCGACATCGGCAAACCGGCCGTCAACAGCGACAGTCGTCCGACCTGGTATCCGCGGGAAAACCAGAACCTCTTTCAGTTCGACTGGCAGGAGAAATCCTTAGGTTCAAAAGCGCTGCTTCATTTCCATTTCTACCTTAATCCCTATTTCTTAGAGACCCGGGCCGACCGGATTCAGAATTCAATCAAGCGGCAGGAAAGCTATGCCCGGACCGAAAGCACCGACTTCGGTCTGCAGCTGTCGCTGGAATATAAGCTGACCCCCCGGCTGCGGTTAAATTCAGGCGTCGACCTTTACGGACGGGGCCGGGCTAAAGCCTATAACCGTTATCTGAATTTCAACAGCTCGGGAGTTTTAACCGAAACCATTGAAGAATATCCTTACACCAATGGCCGGCGAACAGATTCGGGACTTTTCCTGACCCTCGATTATTCCGGTCTTCCCCGTCTGGACCTGGTCGGGGGCCTGAGGCTCGACTTTCTGAAGTCCCGGGCCAATACCGGCGGAGAAGCGCTTACCACCAGCAATCAGGCGGTAACCGGATTTCTGGCCGCTTCCTACCGGTTGCTGCCGTCGGTCTCCCTGTTTGCCAATTTTTCCCGGGCTTACCGGACACCCGACCTCAACGAGAAATTCTACACCGGTATTACAGGGCGCGGTCTGATCATCGCCAACCCCGACCTGAAAGACGAATCCAGTCTGAACTTCGACGCCGGGGTGAAATTTACCGGCCGCCGGCTCTTCGTGGGTTTGTACGGATTTTCTTACAGCATTGACCATCTGATTGAAAGATACCTCGTCGACCCCGACAACCAAATCTATACTTACGGAAACGTCGATAACGGCCGGATCGAAGGACTGGAACTGGAATGGGAATATTTTCCCGTCTCCCGCCTGTCGATTTTCGGAAACGGTTTCCTCTACCAGGGCCAAAGCCGGCTCTCGGCTGTTCCGCTGAACGACATCCCGCCGCAGCGGTTGATAGTCGGAGCCAGAGTCTGGGTTAATCGCTTTAACCTGGAAGTGAACGGCTGTCTTCAGGAAGACAAGGACAACCCGGGGCCGTCGGAAATCGCCATACCCGGTTATGGACTGATGAATCTTAAAGCCAGCTACAATCTGAACCGTTGGTGCAAACTGAATTTCAGAGTCAATAATCTGCTGAATAAAGAATATCTGGCCCGACCCGACCCGGACGCCAGGGTTGAAGCCGGCAGGAATTTCCTCTTCGGGCTGGCCTTTGCCTATTGAAAGTCCTGAACCGATTATTTTTTAAGGACCTTATTTTTATACCTGAAAAAATAAATAAAGGGAGGCAGCGATGAAATTCAAAACCATCTTTGTGAGCAAAGCTCCCGACGCCGAACCCGAAAAACACCGGGCCATGGTGGAAACCGAAAAGATGAAACTCTGGGTCCAGGTGGTCGGGAATACCGAACAGGCTGCCGGAATCGTGCGCCGGCTGACGGAAAAAGAAGGTTTGCATTCGGTGCTGCTCTGCCCCGGATTTTCACACTCGGAGGTAGCCAGAATTCAGGAGGCGGCCGGCCCCTCGGTCTCGGTCAGCGTGGCTCGTGGCGACGGACCGGGGAACAGAGTGATCGGCGAAGTATTTCGACAGGTGGGCTGGCATTGATTAAGCAGGCTGGATCGACCGGTCTGCAAAGCAGAAGAATAATGGATAAGCTTTAACCGGTACTTCTATTTCCGGTGCAACTGATGCCATCAGAGGGTAAATCTTATGCCCCCGTGAACGACTCCTTTATAGCCGCCGCCCAGCTCTCCGAACAGGGCAATCTTGTTTCCCACCCTGAATCCCAGGAGGGTAACCTGAACGACCGGGTAACTATTGGAAGAAGTGGACGTTTCCGAGTAGCGGTATTCGCCTTTTCTGACGGTCAGACCGACTCCCAGGCCTGAATAAAGGCAGAAATTCTCCCGATTGATGTAGCGAAAATCCATCTCCAGGGCGCCGGTATAATAATTCTCGGTGTAGGTGCCCACCGGATTGCCGGCCATAGCCAGGTTGCCGGAAGCCCGGTCGGCAGCTAAAGTCAAACCGAAGGCCCATCTGGAACCGCTCGAATATTTATAGCTGAAGACAAAAGCTCCGGGATATTTGTTGTCAACCTTGGCCGCCTGACCGATAGTTATGCTGATCAGCAGGATGTTGGTAAAAATGTCGACAATCTGGCTGGTGGTGACCATTCCATAACCGGCTGAGAATTCATGCCTTTTCTGCTGGCCGTATGATGGGCCGGCCGCGAAAAATACCATCAGAGAGATTAATCCGACCGCTGTCAGAGTCCTGGCGAAATTTAACTTTCCGGAAGACATTTTGCCTCCTTTTAATTAATTTCTTAAGAGAATATACCAAAAGATAATTATGGTTTTCAAACTTCAGGATCATAATTTCTTCCCCCGATCAACTACAGGATTTTGAGGCCCGGCCTCAAAGTGAGAATAATTGAATTATCTTCTCAGACTTTTGCTCAGCCCAACTCCAACCAAAAGAGGAAGCCTGCGGCAGCGACTTTAATTTCAATTATCTGCCGGCCGGCCCGGCCAGCCGTTGACATCAAACCGATAAATCCGTAAAGTAAGAATGGGCAAAGGGAATGGAAAGTAAAATATCAGGTAAATCCGCCCGGGGCAGGAAAATCCTGCTGGTCGAAGACGATGCCCTGATTGCCCTGATGGAATCAGAGCTGATGCAGAGCGGCGGCTATGAGGTGGTGACCGCTCTGACCGGTGAGCAGGCCCTGGAGATATTTAGCTCCGACCCGGATCTGGACCTGGTTTTGATGGACATCGACCTGGGTCCGGGAATTGACGGCGGAGAGACCGCCCGCCGGATGCTGGCTCAAAAAGACATACCGGTAGTTTTCATCTCCAGCCACACCGAGCCCGAAATCCTGGCCAAGACCGAGGCCATAACCTCATACGGCTACATAGTTAAGGGCTATAATGAGACCGCCTTTTTTGCCGCTCTCAACATGGCCTTCCGGTTGCATGCCGCTCACCGGGAGCTCACCAAAAAGAAAGCCGAACTGGAAGCCCTGGCGGAAAATCTCAGCCGGACGGTAAATAAGCTGCTGGAAACCCAGAAAGAACTTTTAGCCAACCAGCAGAAATTGCAGGAAACCACCGAGCATCTGGAAGCTACCCTTAATTCCCTGCCCGACCTGTTGTTTGAACTGGACGAAGAAATGACCATTCTGGAGGTCCGGGCTCCCCGGCCCGAGCTCCTTTACCGACCGCGGGAAGAAATTCTCGGTCGAAAGATAAAAGAAGTTCTGCCGGTTGATATCCACAAAGCTCTGGAGTTTGCCCTGAAAGAAGCCGCCGAAACCGGACAGGCCGAAATAGATTACAGTCTGGAACTTCCCTCCGGCAGCCGCTTTTTTGAAGCCACCATCAGCCGCAAGGGAGAAAACCGGCCCGGACAGAACAGGTTTGTGGCCCTGGTCAGAGATATCACCGACCGGATCGAAGCTCAGCTTGAGCAGCAGAAAACCGAAATCAGATTCTTCCGGTTATTTCAGGCCATGGCCGAAGGAGTGACCATACACCGTCTGGTCAGAAACGAGCAGGGAGAGGCCGTCGATTATGAAATCATTGAGGTCAACGAAGCCTACAGCAAGCATACCGGCATTGCCCGGGAGCAAGCTCTGGGCCGGAGAGCTTCCGAACTTTACGGCTCCGGCACTCCCCCTTTCTTCCAGGCTTACCTGGAATGCCTGGAAACGGGGCGCCCGGTTTCCTTCGAGTCGCGCTTTGAACCCTTGAAACGAGATTTTAAGATAACCGCCTTCCCGATGGGCGAGGACCTGTTTTCGACCGTCTTTGAAGACATTACCGAAAGAAAGAAAGCCGAGCTTGAACTGCGCGAACGCGAAGGCCGGTACCGCCTGATATTCCAGAATACGCCCCTCGGCATCCTGCAGTTTGACCGGAACGGAGTTATCACCGAGTGCAATGAGGCTTTCGTCAGGATAATCGGGTCCAACCGGGAAGCGCTGATTGGCTTTAACATTCTGGAAAGGGTAAAGGACGAAAAAGTCAAAGAAGCGGTGCGGGAAGCGCTGGCCGGCCGGATAGGTTATTACGAAGGAGTATATCACTCGGTCACAGCCGATAAAGCCACCCCGGCCCGGGGATTTTTTGCCGGGATTTTTGATGCCGACGGCAATTTCATAAGCGGCATCGGCACCTTCGAAGACTTTACCGAAAGGTACCGGATGGAAAGCGCCCTCAGGCAGTCGGAAGCCATCCTGGAAGCCTATCTTGATAGCCCCTCTTACTCGCTTATTTTCCTCGACCCGGAAGGAGCGATCATCAGGTTCAACAGCATCGCCAACCGGAGGATGCGCGAGGTTCTGGGACTGGACTTAAAAGCCGGCCTGAAATTGATAGACCTGTTGCCCGAAGCTTTCAAATCCAGCTTTGCTGCCAATTTGCGACGAGCCCGGTCCGGAGAACAGGTCAGGGTGGAAAGAGAAATACCCCTCCCAAGCGGAGGCTCTTCCTGGTATGAGTTTCACCTGGCTCCGGTTTATGCCGGATCGAGCGAGCCAATCGGCATCTTCTTGTCCGCCGAAGACATAACCGAAAGAAAACGGGTGGAAGAATCGCTGCGCCAGAGCGAAGAACGTTTCCGAACCATCTTTGAACACTCGGGCACGGTCATGCTGGTCCTGGATCCGGAAACCGGAAATATCATCGACGCCAATTACCGGGCCGAAGAGTTCTACGGCTATAGCCGCGAACAGCTCAAGAAGCTGAATATTAAAAATATAAACACCCTGCCTGCAGACAGAATTCAACAGCTGATGAGCGAAGCCAAAGACAGGAAGCAGAATTATTTTGTCTTTCAGCACCGGTTGTCTTCCGGAGAGGTCAGGGATGTTGAAGTCTATTCCTACCCGATACATTTTGGCCGGAAAAAGTATCTGCTGTCCATAATTATCGACGTCACCGAGCGCCTGAAAATGGAGCAGCAATTAAAAAAAGCGGCTGAAGAAAAGCAGGCTATTCTCCGGGAACTTCAGCACCGGGTCAAGAACACCTTCGCCCTCATCGGGTCCATCATCGGCCTGGAAATTAACCGAACCGGCAAAAAGGAAATCCGGGCTCCCCTGGAAAGCCTGAAAGCCAGGGTCCTATCCATCGCCCGGGTTTACGATTTGCTGACACCCGGTGAGAAATATCAGGAAATCAGCCTGGACCGTTTTCTGCGCGAGGTCAGCCAATCGATACTTAAAGGTTATGCCGCCACCACCAGGATTAACCTGAGCCTTGACCTTCAACCTGTTAACATAGAAGTCAAGAAAGCTATTCCCCTTGGCCTGATAGCCACCGAGATCCTGACCAACGCCTTAAAATACGCCTTCGGCAAAAGAAAGACAGGAGAGATCAAACTGAAACTCAGCCAGCTCGACGACCAGCTGGCCCTGGAAATCGCCGATAACGGCCAGGGCCTGTCTGGAGATTTTTTCGCCTCTCCCCCGGCCACTCTCGGGCAGGAAATAATAAGAGCTCTGGCCGACCAGCTGGAAGCCAGGCTGGAAATAGATTCCAGACCGGGCCAGGGCACCTCTTTTCGCCTGACCCTGCCGGGATGACTGACTTCCCTCCCCGATCAAGCTCCGACCTACAGTTTCTTCAGTCCGGAATTGACCAGTTTCCTCAAAAATCTAACCGCCCGGTCACAACGGCGAAAAACAGGCAGGCCGTTATCCTGGAGGTGCCGGCAGAGCGGGTCATAAAGCGGTCCGGCATCAACATTGACCACCAACGGCTTGTCCGTTTCGTGAAATAACTTGATCAACCTCTCGGCCAGGCTATTTTCAGAAAAAATGTTTTCCCGGTGACCTTCTCCGGGCGGGAGGGTCTGCAGGGCCGCGGTCATCGGCACGCAGGACACCACGACGCAATCAACATTCGGGTCTTCCAGGATGGCCTGGACACAGCCGCAGAAGGCGGTATCGTCAGCCATCGGGGTAACGTCCAGCGGATTGTGAACATCCTGCAGCCGGTCAATTCCCAGAGGCTGCAGAACCTTCAGTATTCTGGTTACGCTGCCTGAGGCAAACTCTTTCAGCACCAGCTCGCCATCTTCGCCCTTCAGGTTATCGGCCATTATTACCGACTCGAAACCGGCGTTGGAAATCAGGCCCGCCCGGTTGCCGCTGAGGCGTTTGCCCTGGAGCAGAACCAGACCGCTGAGAAAGTTTTCAAACTCGTCGATGGTTTCGGCCACCAGGACTCCGGCCTGAATCATCAGACTCCTGCCCACCGCATAATCGCCGGCCACCGAGGCGGTGTGGCTGGCGGTAGCTTTCCTCCCTTCAGGGCTCCGTCCCGACTTGTAGACCAGGACTTTCTTTCCGGCTTTGACCGCCTTTCTGGCCGCCTCCAGGAATCTCCAGCCGTCGCCCGGTTTCAGGCCCTCGGCATAAACAGCGATTATCTTTACTTCCGGGCGGTCCTGGAGATAAGTCAGGTAATCGCCCAGGGTCAGGTCGAGCTGATTGCCCACAGATATGGCGTAAAGGGGTTCGAACCGGGGCTGGTTGCTCATCCGGGAAAGCATGAAAGCCCCGCTCTGGCTGACGATGGCCAGACCGGACTGGATCCCGGAGGGCCGCTGGAACTTGTATTCCGGGATGAAGGTGCTGTCGTATCTTCCGGGAACAGAAATGATACCCAGGCAGTTGCCCCCGTTGATGACCGGTGCTATCTTCCCCTGACGGCGCTTTTCCCGGAGCAGATATCTGATATCATCCTCGATGCTCTGGGTGCCGGATTTCTCGCCCAGGCCGCCGGCGATGACGATCACCGACCTGGCTTTTTCCAGTTCCACCAGGTCTTTCATCACCGGATAGACCAGGTCCGCCCCCAGGGTCAGGATGAAAAGGTCGACCGCCCCGGGCAGCGAGGCCACGTCCGGGAAGCAGCGGCAGCCTTCGATGCTCTCCAGCCCGGGTTTGATCACATAAATCTTTTCCCGGGAGAAGCCGCTTTGAATGAGATTGTTGAGGATGATGTGGCCGACGTTCATTTTTTCGGAGACGCCGATGATGCCTATGGTCTCCGGTATCAGGAGCTTTTCAATCTGCTCAACCGGTCTGTCTGCCGGTTCCAGCTTCTGACGGGAAAACCGGCACAGCCCGTCCAGAGGAAGAACCTTACCCTTCTTAATCACCAGCGGGTTGACCTCGAGTTCCTCCAGGGTAAATTCTGTCCGGCGATTAAACGGAGAGTAATCGGCGGCCAGCTTCTGAAATACATCTATGGCCCCGACGAGCGTCTCGGGTCTGACCACGGCCCGGCGCCCCCGGAAATCTCTGGCAATTTTTCCAAACACAGCCAGCGGTTCCAGGACCGAGAGCTTGGTTCTGAAGTCCAGGCCTTCGGCCGGCAGTATGGCCAGACCGTGTCCTTCTTTCAAATGAGCATTAAGATATTCCACGTCCAGTCCGCCGCCGCCGAAGGTGATCGTCGGCCCGAAGTCTCTCGAAACCCTGAGCCCCAGCAGCAGCTCGGAGCCCAGTCCCACCTGTTCATAGTCAACCAACTCGGCCACCAGGACTCCCCGGATGGAAGCCGAGACTTCTTCCGGAGAAACCTGCTTCCGACCGAAAAGCCGGCTGTACCTGGCCGGAATTTCTGCGTACATCTTCTCGACCGCAGCCCTGACTTCCTTCAGGCCGGCCCGGACCACCGCCACTCCGCCGACGTCAGATTTATGCAGGATAAGCGGCGAGACGACCTTAACCACCACTCGCTCGGTTCCCAGCTTTTTGAGGCTGGAAACCGTCAGAGGCCGGCCCTTAGGCAGGAATAAGTGTTTCGGCACCGGCAATCCTCTGGCTTTTAACAGGCGGTAGACTTCCGGCTCCAGCAAAAAATTTCGTCCTTCTTTCTCCGCCTTTCTCAGAATCGAGCTGACAATCTTCCCGCTGTCTTTCATGTTTTTTTCCCCTCATTGAAAATACCGGGCGCAAAACCGGCCGGGCGGTGGCCTTCAGGCTCCAGCCGCCTGGCGACCGAGGTCAAAGGCCTTGAGATTGGTCTGGACGATCTGGGCGCCTCTCTTTTCAAAAAGAACCTGGATGTATTTTTTCAGGCTTTCTTCCTTCAACGGCAGAAAGACTGAGGCCGCACCCAGCATGACCATATTCTGAGCCCGAACGCTTCCGGCCTCCCGGGCCAGCTTTTCCGAGTCGACGAGCACGTGCACCGGGGCTTTCCTGATTTCCCGGAAGATTTCTTCCAGCACCGGATAATCGGAGATGTTGGTATAGGGAGTGCGGCTGGAGACCACGGCTCCGTCCGGTTTAAGGTATTCAAAGTAGCGGAGAGTTTCCAGCGGTTCCACGCTCAGGATCATATCGGCCTGACCGAGAGGTATCAGGTCGCTGTAAATCTGACCGTCGGCCAGCCGCAGGTGCGACTGCACCGCTCCTCCCCTCTGCGACATGCCGTGAACCTCAGCCTGTTTGAAGAACAGTCCTTCTTCCAGGGCAGCGTTGTCGATAACGAAGGCAATGGACAGAATGCCCTGTCCGCCGACTCCTGCCAGGATGATATCGTACTTCATCTTCAACTCCTCTTTTTCTCGCCCACGATCTGGATGCATTCTCTCCGGGCGATGATTACCGACAGACCGTGATGGGATAATTCCTCTTTAATCACCTTAACGTTTTCCTGATGATTCTTCGGCAGCGGCACGATGACCCGCAAATGATTCGGGTCAACGCCCAGCCCGGCCAGCAGACGGTCCAGCGGTTCGCCGGTTCCGAAACTGGGCTGGGTTCCGGTCATGGCCACTGTCCCGTTATCCAGGATGATGACCGTCATATCGGTGTTGGAATGAACGGCATCCAGCAAGGGAGTTATTCCTGAGTGGGCAAAGGTGGAATCCCCAATGACCGCCACCGACGGGCGGATGCCGGCCTCGGACCCGCCCTTGGCCATGGAAACGCTGGCGCCCATACAGACACAGGTCTGGATGGCGTTATAGGGAGGAAGGGCACCGAGCGTGTAGCAACCGATGTCGGAAAAAACAACCGGCCGGGGAAAATCCTTGATGGCCTCATTCAGGGCTTTATAGGTATCGGCGTGAGGACAGCCGACACACAGCTGAGGCGGCCTGGCAGCCAGTTTGAAGTCCCCGGTTTTCAGGCCGGTTCTTTCGGGCAATCCCAGGGCTGCGGCCACCAGGTCCGGCGTCAGTTCGCCGGCGACCGGCAGGCTGCCGTCCATTTTGCCCCGGATTTTCTTGCCGGGAATTCCGGCCACTCCTCGCAGAAATCTTTCTATAAACGGGTAGCCTTCTTCAATAACCAGAATCTCATCCACCTCCTCAATCAACCGGCGGAGTTTGGCCACCGGAATAGGATAGGTCGATATTTTCAGGTAAGAAGGCTCGGCCGGAAGGAAAGCGGCCACTTCCTTGAAATAATTAAAGGCAATCCCCGATACCACCACCCCCAGTTTCCCCCCTGAAGGGTTGAGAACCAGCTGATTGTAGGCCGTATTTTCTGAAAACTCCAGCAATTCATTCTGACGGTCGAGGAGGATCCGGAAGCGACGCCGGGCATTCCCTGGCAGCAGAGTCCAGTCCTGCCAGGCGCCATAGGGCAGGTCTTTATTCTGTTCCCTGGCTGCGGTCGTCTCGACCGAAGACCGGCTGTGGGCCAGACGGGTAACCAGCCTGATCATCACCGGCAGCCTGAACTTTTCAGACAGGTCAAAAGCCTCTCTGGTCATGTCGTAGGCTTCCTGGTGGCTGGAGGGTTCAAGACAGAGAATCCTGGCGAAATCGGCGTAAAAACGGCTATCCTGCTCGTCCTGGGAAGAATGCATGCCGGGGTCGTCGGCCACCACCACCACCAGGCCTCCGTTGGCCCCGGTGATGGCCGAATTGATAAAGGGGTCGGCAGCCACGTTGAGGCCGACATGCTTGAAGGAAACCAGAGCCCGCTGGCCGGCAAAGGACACCCCCAGGGCTTCCTCGCAGGCTACCTTTTCATTGACACACCACTTGGCCGTGTACTTCCGGCCGCCGTCGGAGTTTCTGATCAGAAACTCCATTATTTCCGAGGCCGGAGTGCCGGGGTAAGAATAAGCAGCGGTCAAACCGGCCTGCACGGCGGCCAGGGCCACCGCCTCATCTCCGAGAAGGACAACTTTTTCCATGGCCAAAATCCTTTAATTATATTTTGCGACGACTGACAGGATTAGCATTCAGCATACAATTTAACCTCGGAAACTGTCAAGAAATTTAGATTTGCCTTATGCCTATTATTCCGATAGAATTATGGTAAATTGGATTATGGACAGGCAACAGCCGGGGCTGGACAGGCCCGGGCAAGGAGGCTGAGATGTTCAGGATTTCAACCAAGGGACGATACGGCACCAGGTTGATGCTTAACCTGGCCCTGCACTTTCAGGAGAGCTCCCCGGCTCGTTCCCTGAAGGAAGTGGCCGAGGAAGAGGATATCTCCATCCGCTACCTGGAACAAATTATAATTCCGCTCCGCGACCACCGGCTGGTCAAGAGCCAGAGGGGAGCCGGCGGGGGTTATACCCTGTCCAGGCCGCCGGCCTCCATCAGGTTGAGCGAGGTGCTGCAGGCGGTCGAAGGCAATTGTTGCCTGGTGGAATGCGTGGAAGATCGCAATAACTGTTCCCGGTCCTCTTACTGTGCGGCTCATGAAATCTGGAAGGAAGGGACTGCGGTCATGAAAAACTACTTCGACTCGGTCAGCCTGCAGGATATGGTCCGAATCGCCGAAAAAAAGAGCCGTCGCAAACCCAGGAACCCGAAGAGCTGAGAGCTTCGAGCCGGCCATGACTTCCGGACCCTGGAAATTCCTGGCTTCTCTGAAGCTGGGCCTTACCCTGCTGATTCTAATAATCATCCTGTCAATAATCGGAACCCTGATCCCGCAGGGCCAGGCTCCGGAATTCTACCGGCAACACCTTCCGGGTTTTTCCGGCCTGATTCTGGCTCTCGATTTTGACCATCTTTACCGATCCCCTCTTTTCCTGAGCCTGATTTTCCTCTTTCTCCTGAATCTTTTATTTTGTTCCTGGCTCCAGTTGCCGGCCAAGTTCCGACGACTGAGAATCAGGGATGAAAGCCACCCGGCCGCCGGACAACAGCCGGCTGAAAGGCAAGACCGCGCCCGGCTGGAGAGATGGCTGGGCGAGAACATACTTCAGCTGGCGGCTGTCTTTAAGAAAAAAGGTTATCGGGTCTGGACGACCGGAAATGAAAACGAAAAAATTTTCCTGGCCAGAAAAGGCCGGCCGGGTCTTTTTGGCCCGGAGCTGGTTCACCTGGGGTTGATAATAATTATCGCCGGCGGGTTGATTTCAGCTATCTTCGGTCAGCGGATTTCAGTTGCCCTGACTGAAGGACAAACCGAGAGAATTCCCGGGCAGACATTCAGCCTGAGGCTCGACCGATTCACCACCGAATACTATCCGGACGGCTCGGTAAAGGACTGGAAGAGTCTGGTCTCTGTCCTGGAAAACGGCCAGGTCAGGCTGCAAAAAACGATCGAGGTCAATCAGCCTCTAAAATACGGCCGGCTCAGTTTCTTCCAGATGAGCTACGGCCAGGATTGGGACAGCACGGAGCTGGAGCTGGAAATATCGCCGCCGGGAGTCGGGACAAGAACTTTGAACCTGAAGACCGGAGAAACGGGAGAAGCGGGAGATAACTTGAGAGTGAAAGTCCTGAGCTTTATTCCCGATTTCGCAGTGGATGAGGCCGGCCGGGCTTTCAGCCGTTCCCCGGAGCCGGCCAACCCGGCCGCCATGGTGGAAATCATGGCCGGAGGCAACCAGGCTTTTGCGGGCTGGGTTTTCAGCCGCCATCCCGAAATCAGCCACTACCAGCGCAGCACGCTGCCGGGACTTAAAATCAGCCTCAAGAGTTTTTCGGCTCCTCCGTTTTCAGTCCTGGAAGCTGCGTATGATCCCGGGGCCAACCTGGTCTGGACCGGCTCGCTGTTACTGGTTCTGGGCTTACTGATTTCCTTTTATCTTCCCTACCGGGAAGTCAGGATCTGCCAGCGGACAGGACAGCCTCCGCTCTACCTGGTCTACACCAGAAAAAACCCGGTGGACTTCCGTCGTGAAATTAATCAGTTGCTGGGATTGACCGGCCAAAAAGAATCAAAGGATAAAGCCGATGAATGAGTTTTCTTTACTTTTACTGGCCTTCATAATTTATCTACTGGCCATGCTGACCGGCTTCCTCTCTTTTTTCAGGCTCGGAGACCGGATGCGCAGGATTTCTTACTACCTGGGTCTGGCCGGTTTTGTCCTGCACAGTCTCTCCCTGGTCAGGCGGACGGTTGAAAGCGGGCAGGCCCCTTTTACCACCATGTACGAATCAGTAAGCTTCCTGGCCTGGAGCTGTGTGCTGGCGGTTATCATCTTTGACCGGAAATTCCGCCTGGAAAAAACAGCTCCTTATCTCTGGCTGGTGGTCGTGGCCCTGATGGCCCTGGCCTCGTCGCCGGCCCTGCCCAAGACTTTCAATCCGCTCGTTCCCGCCCTTCAGAGTTACTGGCTCTGGCTTCACGTCTCGGTGACCCTGCTGGGGGAAGCCTTTCTGGCGGTGGCCTTTGTGGCCAGCCTGCTATATCTGCTGACTCCAGACAGGAGCCCCCGGCCGGCCAACGATGCCAGAAGAGAAAAGCTGGACCTGCTCGCCTACCGGGCGGTCGCGGTGGGCTTTCCCCTGTTTACCCTGGGAGCGCTGGTTTTCGGCATGATCTGGGCCAGCAGAGCCTGGGGACGTTACTGGGGCTGGGACCCGAAGGAAGTCTGGTCGCTCATCACCTGGCTGTTTTATGCTCTTTACCTTCACACCCGGCTGGTTCACGGCTGGAAAGGCAGGAAATCCGCCCTGATTGCTGTCCTCGGCTTTCTGGCTGCCCTGTTTACCTTCTTCGGGGTCAACTACTTTCTGAGCGGTCTCCACAGTTACGTCTGACCGGGAAATAGAGTCTCAGGAAGACCGGATAACCGCGGGAACCAACAGGTCTAACACCAGGAAGAAATTCCGCCCTCCGTTCGGTTATATGAAAATTTCTTCATATGTCCTGGCGGAAATTCCTGCCCGCTTGAGGTTCGGGCTGAAAGTCAGTCTCCGGAAAAGAAGCAGGAAATCGATACTGATCTGGTTTTACTTTTTACTTCCGGCGACAGGCGGCAGCTTGCTGCCCGGCCTTAGATCAGAGCAGAGTTCTCTCGGCCGCCTCGATGGTGTTCATCAACAGCATGGTTACGGTCATCGGTCCGACTCCGCCCGGGACAGGAGTGATGGCTTCGGCTTTTTCCTTGATGGCTTCAAAGTCGCAGTCGCCGACCAGTCTGAAACCTTTGGGCGAGTTCGGGTCGGGCACCCGGTTGACCCCGACGTCGATGACCACACAGCCTTCCCTGACCATCTCGGCGGTTATGGCCCTGGGAGCTCCCATGGCCGCCACCAGAATATCAGCCTGGAGGGTGAATCTTTTTAAGTCAGGCGTGCCGGTATGGCAGACAGTCACCGTGGCGTTAGCCCCGGGCTTTTTTTGCATCAGCAGGGCCGCCAGCGGCTTGCCGACGATGTTGCTGCGGCCGCAGACCACCACGTGCTTGCCTTCCGGGCTGTAGCCGCTTCGGACCAGCATCTGCTGGACGCCGAAAGGAGTGCAGGGCAGCGGACAGGGCTCGCCCCGTAACAGCTTGCCGACATTTATCGGATGAAACCCGTCGACATCCTTTTCCGGAGAAATAAAATTGATGACTTTATCCGGGTTGACCCACTTGGGCAGCGGCAGCTGCACCAGGACTCCATGAAAACGGGGGTCGCGATTGAGCCGGTCGACCGTCTTCAGAATTTCTTCCTCGGAAGAATCCGCCGGCAGCCGGACCGTCTCTTCAAACATTCCGATTTCTTCAGCTCCTTTGGCTTTGGCAGTGACATAAGAAACCGAAGCCGGGTCCTCGCCGACCAGGATGACTCCCAGTCCCGGCGTCAGGCCCTTCTGTTTGAGGACAGCCGTTCTGGTTTTCAACTCTTCTCTGATAGAAGCCGCCACTTCCTTACCCGATATGATCTTTGCGGTCATAATCTCCTCCCTTATCAAGACTGCCTCAATAAGTTAACCGACTTCACCCCGGCAGTCAATAGAATTTTCTTCCGAATTATTGTCGGGCAATCGGTTCCGTCTTCAGTATATCTCTGTTCCCCGGGCTCAGGAACAGCCCCGGCCGGCCCGGTTCCCGTCAGAGCCTGCGCTCCAGGACAGTTTTTTCCTGAGAATCGATCATCACCAGGAAATCCCGGCTCTGCTTGGCCCTTAGCAGGGCCCGGTCGGCCCGGGCGTAGCACTGAAAAAGGTCGTCGAGCTCGTGGCCGAAGATAAGGCAGCCGACAGAAAAAGTAACCGGCCATTCAATCCCCTGGGTGAGCGTCTGAAACTCGGTTTTCAATTTCAGGAAAATGTTGAGAATGTCCGCCTCGTTTTTTACTTCGGGGAAGAAAAATCCGATCTCGTCTCCGCCCAGACGACCGATCAGGTCGGAAGACCTCATCTTCCTGGCTATGACCTGGCCCAGGTTCATCAGAATTTCGTCCCCCACCAGATGGCCGAGGGTATCGTTAATTTCCTTGAAACGGTCCAGGTCCAGGATGCAGAAAGCAGCCAGTCCTTCGTTCTGTCTTTTTCCGGTCAGGAAACGCTTGACCTCATCCATGAAAAAGCCGCGGTTCAACAGCCCGGTCAGGCTGTCCACCTCGGCCAGCTTTCTCAAAGAAATCCCGTTAAGGAAATTATCCCGGTTTAACTTTTCCAGATAATAAGCCACGGCCATGCCGATCACGTTGGCTGAAATCAGGAAAAAATTGTTGTTGATGAAGACCGTCCGGGGAAGAGGATTAATCCACAGGCTAACCGCTTCAAAGGCCGCCACCATAAGCAGCCCGTTTATCGAAGCCCTGACAAATCGCAGGCCCAGAAAAGTAAAATTATAAATCACCACCAGCATCAAACCCTGGACATAAAGATAGAGGGCCGGAGCGGGTATCAGGGCCAGCATGGCCAGGATGCCTCCCCCGGCCACCAGTATGAGCAGGGAGGTAAGGTCCTGATAGCGGCGGACGAAGAAACTCTTTTTGAATGACAACAGGAAACAGGCAATAAGAACCGGGTTCACCACGGCAAATCTGATAAACCAGATCCAGGGCCAGAGAGGTCCGACGCTGACCGAATCCAGGATGGCAAAAATAGAATATAAAAATACGCCCAGAACCACGGCCCAACGAAAGCGAATTATCGACCGCTGGTGATACGACTCCAGAAACTTTTTTTCCAGCTCGGAACTGGCGAAAGTCAGAGTCACCGGATTTAAGGTCGAATTAGACATGGTCGGCGTCCATTTTTTCCAAAAAACCTTGCCGATTATACGCAGAAACAAGGTCTGAATCAATGAATAATTTTCCTGCCCCAAAAAAATCAGACACCCTGGCTCGCGCTTTACTATCGGCCGACCCGGGCCCTTCTTTTCAGGCTGCTGAACGGCCATCAAGTGGCGGGTGGCTCCGGAGCATCGGATGAATCCTCCCTCAGGTCTGATGCCCTGAGACACCTGAATCGGTCGCCGATAAGGCACGGGCGGTTAAACAGGATCGCCCCGAACTCAGGAGAAAATCACAAGAAAACGGATGATTGCCTGCCGGGGGTAAATGTGATAAAATTTTTGTGCATCCAAGATAAGGAGAAAGCCATGTCTGGACATTCAAAATGGCATTCTATCAAACATAAGAAAGCGGCCGTTGACGCCAAGCGCGGCAAAATGTTCACCAAGCTGATCAGGGAAATCAGCGTGGCCGCCAGAGCCGGCGGCGGCGACCCGGAAAAGAATCCCCGGCTGCGGAAAGCCATCGCCGATGCCAAAGCTGTTAATATGCCCTCCGATAATATCAAAAGAGCTATCATGAAAGGCACCGGCCAGTTGGAAGGGGCCTCCTACGAAGAAGTCGTCTACGAAGGGTACGGACCGGGCGGAGTGGCCATTTACCTGACCGCCCTGACCGACAATAAAAATCGCACCGTGGCCGAACTCAGGCACATCTTCTCCAAGTTCGGCGGCCGCATGGGAGAATCGGGCTGCGTGGCCTGGATGTTCAAGCGGCAGGGTTACATAGACGTCGAGAAATCCAGGGTGGAAGAAGAAAAACTGCTGGAAATTGCCCTGAATGCCGGAGCTGAGGACGTCAAGGACGACGGCAGCAATTTCGAAATCATCACCGCCCCCGAAAATTACGAGGCCGTCCTGGAAGCTCTGAAGCAAAACAACATTGAAATCTCGGATTCCAACGTCGGTTATCTGCCTCAGAATTATGTCAAACTCGAGGGCAAGCAGGCCGAGCAATGTTTGAAACTGGTCGAAGAACTCGAAGACCACGATGACGTTCAAACCGTCTCCGCCAACTTTGACATAGACGAAGAAGAAATAGCCAGATATTCCGCCGCCAGCTAACGGAATGGCCCGCTAAATGAGGGTGCTCGGTTTAGACCCCAGCCTGCAGTCAACCGGTTTCGGTATCGTTGAAAACGAAGGGGATAAAGTTCAGGCCGTAGTTTACGGTATCATCAAGCCCGAGCGTCAGGCAGACTTCCCTCAGCGGCTGAACGAAATCCGGACCGAGCTGGAAAAAATCATCGAGCGATTTGAGCCGGACGAAGTAGCCATTGAAAATCCCTTCTATGCCCGCAATGTCAGGACTGCTCTTTCCCTGGGACAGGTGCGGGGAGCGGTGCTGGTGGCCCTGGCCTCCAGGAACTGTCCCCTCTTCGAATATTCGGCCCTGGAAATAAAAAAGGCGGTGACCGGTTACGGGCAGGCCGAGAAGGACCAGGTGCAAAGGATGGTTAAAATTCTTCTCAACCTGGAAGACGACCGCATGCCCCTTGACGCTTCCGATGCCCTGGCCGCAGCCATCTGTCATCTGAATAACCGCCGGCTGGAGCCCGGCCCGGTAAAAACCGATAAAAAGAAAGAGAAGATATGATCGCCTACTTAAAAGGAAAAATTCTTCAAAAAAAACCCGGCGAGGTGGTGGTGGCCACCGGGGGCGTCGGTTATGTTCTGCTCATTCCGCTATCCACCTATTTCAAGCTGGGAGAAGCCGGAACCGAGGTCGAACTCCTGGTTCATACCCATCTGACCGACGATTCTCTCCAGCTTTTCGGTTTTCTGTCTCCCGAAGAGAAAAACATCTTCCTGAAGCTCATCACCATTTCCGGAATCGGGCCCAAGATGGCCATCAACATCCTCTCCGGCATTGAACCCGGGGAGCTGGAAGAGGCCGTTCGCGAGACCAACGTTACCCGGCTGTCCATGATACCGGGCATCGGCAAGAAGACGGCTCTGCGGGTAATTATGGAGATGGCCGATAAGATTGAAAAAAAAGAAAAGGTGCTGTCCCGGAAAGAATCCCGGGAAAGAGAAGACCTGATTTCGGCTCTGGTCAACCTTGGCTTTCGCCGCAAAGAATCGGAGCAGGTGGTTGACCTGACCATAGGTTCGCTGGGCGCCCAGGCCGGGTTTGACCTCCTTCTCCGGGAATGCTTAAAAAGAATGTCCAGGATATGATTAAATAGGTTAGAATAGGACAGAAAGGAATACAGACAGGAAATGCCGGCTATCCTGACTCCGGTCAAAACCCGGGAAGACGTTCTGTTCGAAGACAGCCTCCGGCCGCAGAAGTTTGAGGATTTCATCGGCCAGGAAAACATAAAAACCAACCTGAAAATATTCATCCAGGCCGCCCGGAAAAGGGGCGAGCACCTGGACCACGTGCTGCTTTACGGTCCGCCGGGCTTGGGCAAGACCAGCCTGGCCTACCTGATTTCCAAAGAGCTGGGCGTGGGGATCAAACCCACTTCCGGTCCGGTCATTGAAAAAGCCGGCGACCTGTCGGCCATCCTGACCAGCCTTCAGGATAAGGAAGTTCTGTTCATTGACGAAATTCATCGCCTGCATCCATCGCTGGAAGAAATCCTCTACTCGGCCATGGAAGATTTCAGCCTGGACGTGATTATCGGCCAGGGACCGGGAGCCCGGAGCCACAAACTCAGAATCAAGAAGTTCACCCTGGTCGGAGCCACCACCCGGGCCGGCCGGATCACCGCTCCCCTGCGCAGCCGGTTCGGAATAGTGCACCGGCTCGATTATTATCAGGTGGAAGACCTGAAAAAAATCATCCTGCGCTCGGCCAGAATTCTCGGAGTTAAGGTCGAGGAGAGCGGGGCCGAGGAAATCGCCCGGAGAGCCAGGGGCACGCCCCGGATTGCCAACCGGCTGCTGCGCCGGGTTCGCGATTTCGCCGAGGTCAAGGGTGACGGCCTGATCGACGACAGGATCGCCCGCCGGGCGCTGGACCAGATGGAAGTCGACGTCCTGGGACTGGACGACGTCGACCGCAAAATTCTGATGACCATTATGGAAAATTTCGGCGGCGGTCCGGTCGGCATCAACACCATAGCCGCAGCCATTGACGAAGAAAAGGACACTATAGAATCGATCTATGAGCCCTACCTGATGCGGCTGGGCTTTCTGGAAAGAACCCTGCGCGGTCGCAAGCTGACGGCCAGGGCCTACCAGCATCTCGGTTTCAAACCGCCGGCCGGTCAGAAAAAGCTGTTCTGAAAAATCTCAGATGACCGAAAAAATCCTGCTCCGGGATTACGATTATGAGCTGCCGCCCGAGCTCATCGCCCAGCAGCCTTTGCCCAACCGCGACGACTCCAGAATGATGGTCTTAAACCGCAGCTTAAAAACCATAAGCCATCGTCAATTCAAAGAAATCATCAATTACTTCCGGCCGGGCGACCTGCTGGTTCTCAACAATTCCCGGGTGATTCCGGCCAGGGCCTGGGCGGTCAGGGTCGGGGACGGGAAGAGCGTAGAATTTCTTTTCATTAAAGAACATAAGCCGGGGCTGTGGGAAGTCCTCTGCCGGCCGGCCAAAAAGGTTAAAGAAGGAGACCGGTTGCTTTTTGACCGGAACCTCGAAGCCAGAGTTGTCGGCCGCGGGCCCCGGGGACAAAGGTTGGTGGAATTCAAGACCGCCGATGTCCTGGCCAGGCTCAAAGAAATCGGCGTTGCTCCCCTGCCCCCTTACATAAAACGCCGGCCGGGCGACCCGAGGTTCAAAGAGATTGACGCCGAACGGTACCAGACAGTCTATGCGGCCAGGGACGGTTCGATAGCTGCGCCCACCGCCGGGTTGCATTTTACCGAAAGGACTCTGGCCGAATTGAAGCAGAAGGGCGTGGAAATTCAATACGTTACCCTCAATGTCGGGCTGGCCACCTTCCAGCCGGTAAGGGTGGAAAAGATTACCGACCATCAAATGCTGGAAGAATCTTTTTTTGTCAGCCCGGAGACGGCCGAAGCTATCAACCGGGCTAAAAAAGAAAGCCGGCCGGTAACAGCCGTCGGAACCACGGTGGTCAGAACCCTGGAAAGCGCCTGGCGGGAAGAGGGGTTGCGGCCCGGGGAGCAGAGCACTCGCCTTTTTATTTACCCCGGCTATCATTTCAGGGTGGTCGACCGGTTGTTGACCAATTTTCACCTCCCCCGTTCGACGTTGCTGATGCTGGTCAGTGCCCTGGCCGGCTATGAATTCATCATGGAAGCTTACCGGGAAGCCGTAAAGGAAGGCTACCGATTTTTTTCCTACGGCGACTGCATGCTGATTGTCTGAGAAAATATTGAAATAACCCGCCGGTTTGAATTCCTCTCCCCGGCCCCGGAGCGCAAATAATCGCTAATCCAGCCGGCGCCGGAAGCGGCTGAGGCTGAGAGAATTGATGACCACCGCCAGGAGCAACAGCAGCAGAGCCTCGTCATACAGAGCCGACAGGCCGACTCCCTTCAAAAAAATGCCCCTGAGCACAACCAGGTAATATCGCAACGGAATGGCCAGGGTCAGCCACTGAAAGAAGCGGGGCATGTTTTCAATCGGAAAGACGAAACCGGACAGCATCATCATCGGGATCATGAAGAAAAACGAGGTCAGCATGGCCTGCTGGGGAGTCCGGGTTATGGTGGAGATGAACAGCCCTATGCCCAGAGTGCTCAGCATGTAAATAAAGCTCAGGCCAAGAAGCAGCAGAAAACTCCCCCGAAGCGGCAACCCGAACCAGAACCGGGTCACGGCGAAAATAATAACAACATCCACCGTGCCGATGATAAAAAAAGGCAGAAGCTTGCCCAGAATTATGTCCAGCGGTCGCAGCGGGGTAACTATCAGTTGCTCCATGGTGCCCCGGTCATATTCCTTGACCACGGCCATGGCCGTCAGGATGACCGTCATCACCATCAGCAGCAGGCCGAAAACTCCGGGCAGCAGGAAATTGCGACTGATGAGAGCCGGATTAAAAAAGACCCGGACCTCGGGCTGAATAACCGCCGGCCGGACTCCGGCTCCGATTTTTTCCAGAGCCTGGAGGATAAGTTTCTGATTGTAATTACGGGCCACGAGTTCCAGGTAATTCAGGCCGATGGTGGCGGTCTGGCTTTCTGTCCCGTCCACAAGACACTGAAAAGAGGCGGCTTTCCCGGCCAGCAGGTCCCGTTCCAACCCCGCCGGTATTATGATGGCCACAGCCGCCCGGCCGCTGTCCAGGAGGGCTTCTACCTTTTCGGCCTTCTCCTGCCGGCCAGCCTCCACAAAATAGCCTGAGTTAAAGACTGCCCGCAGAAGGTCCCGGCTGCCGGCAGAATTATCCTGGTCGACCACCGCCACCGGTATATCCCTGACGTCCAGGCTGACCGCATAGCCGAGGATAAGAAGCTGAAAAATGGGAGCGATGATGACAATCGGCAGCATCCGCCGGTCCCGTCGGACCTGGATTAATTCCTTCCTGATAAATGCCAGAAGTCTTTTCATCGTTCCAGACTCTTTCTCAATCTGGCCAGGCTGAGTCCGGTGACGACCAGCCCATAGGCCAATAGAAAAATGAGGTCTCGATAATAAGCCGACAGACCGGCACCCTTCAGGATGATAGCCCTCAGGCAGACCAGAAAATATCGGGCCGGGATTAGGTAGGTTATGGCCTGAACCGGCACCGGCATATTCCTGATGGGAAAGACAAAACCCGAAAGAATGAAGGTGGGCAGAAGGGTGGTCAATCCGGCCAGCAGAAAAGCCACCTGCTGGGAAGAGGCCACCGTCGACACCAGAATTCCCTGGCTGAGGCCGCAGAACAGAAAGAGCACCATCGCCAGGAGCAGAGCCGGGTAACTGCCCCTGACGGCAATTCCAAACAGACCCCGGCCGGCCAGCAACAGCAGATGGGCGCCGACCAGAGACAGCAGCAGGTAGGGAATTATTTTCCCGACCATCATCTCGGCCGGCCCCAGAGGCGACAGCAGGAGCTGGTTCATGGTGCCCCTCTCCTTTTCCCGGACTATCGACAGAGCAGTGGCCAGGACGATGATTATCATCAGGACAAAAGCCATCAGACCGGGCACCAGAAACCTGGAGCTCTTAAGCTCCGGGTTGTACCAGACTCTTACCCGGGCGGTTACAGGCAGGACAGCCTTTTTCAATCCGCTTTTTTCCAGCAGTTCCAGGTTCAGCCGGGTTGAATACTGAAGCAGAATATTGCTCAGGTAACCCAGCCCGGTCAGGGCGGTGGTGGAATTGGTTCCGTCGGCCAGGACCTGGACCTTCGGGCCCTGTCCCCTCTCCAGGTCGCGGGAGAAATTCCGGGGAATGACCAGGGCCAGTTTTATCTCTTCGGAGTCGAACAGCGGATCAACTTCCGATATCGAATCGAGCCGGCACATCAGGTCGAAGTGCTCTCCGGAAGCGATTTTCATAATAAGCTCCCGGCTGGCCTGGCTCCGGTCGAGGTCCACCACGGCCAGACTCAGGTGTTTGACGTCAAAGTTAAGGGCATAACCAAACATTATCAGGATAAAAGCCGGAAGGATTAGAAGCAGGGTCAGGCTGATCGGGTCGCGCCTCATCTGGATGAATTCCTTCCTGACGACCGGCTTCAGTCGCCTGACATTCACCTTATTTTCTCCTTTCTCCGGCTTCTTCTTCCAGGCGCCTGATAAAAACATCTTCCAGGCCGGGAACAATCGGCCTCAGGTCAAAATCACCCCGACCGAATTGAAGGAGCTTCCGGCGCAGAGCGCCGACCTCACCCGGCTCAACCAGGAGGTGCAGCCTGAGCCCGAACAGGGAAACCTGCCTGACTTCGGGCAGACCCTTGAGCCAGTCATATATTTCCAGGGGACTGGAACAGGTTAATTCCAGCAGATTCTCCGGAAAATATTTCTTCTTCATTTCCCCGGGGCTGCCTCCGGCTATGATTCTTCCGGCATGAATTATCCTCAATTCATGGCAGTATTCGGCCTCGTCCAGGTAATGAGTGGTGACGAAGACGGTTTTCCCCTGCCCGGCTTGTTCATAAATCAGTTCCCAGAACTGCCTTCTGGCCAGCGGGTCAACGCCGCCGGTCGGTTCATCCAGAAAAATTATCTCCGGGTCATGAAGCAGGGCGCAGCTCAGGGCCAGGCGCTGACGCCAGCCCGTGGGCAGGTCAGAGGTCAGAATTTTCTCCATTCCCTCCAGTCCTGTAATTTTTTTTAGCCTGTTCAGGCTGGATTCCAGCCGCCTGTCGTTGAGTCCGTAAACCCGGCCGAAAAATTCCAGGTTTTCGGCCACCGTCAGGTCCGGATAGAGAGAAAACTTCTGCGACATGTAGCCAATGACCTGTTTGACCCGATGAGCTTCCCGGTCGATATCAAAGCCGGCCACCCTGGCCGTGCCTGAAGACGGCCTGAGCAGGCCGCAGAGCAGGCGAATGGTGGTCGATTTACCGGCTCCGTTGGCTCCAAGAAAACCGAAGATGGTGCCGGGATAGATGGTCAGGGAAAGGCCGTCAACGGCGGTAAAGCTGCCGAACCTTTTAGTCAGCCGGTCGACTTCCACTGCCGGTTTCATTCTTCGGCCTTCTTGTCCTTATTCATCAGAAAAATAAAAACATTCTCCAGCGAGGGCGAAATTTCGGACAGACTGAGAATTTCGCCATCCAGCCGGCTCAGCCTCTCTTCCAGGTCCCGGAGCCTGAATCCTTCCGTCAGAACCAGGTGCAGGCGGTCGCCGAAAAGCTGAACCTCAGTGGACCCGGGCCAGGAGCGGAGTTCTTTCTGCAGGCGGCGAGACTGAGGCGAGACCACTTCCACCAGCCGGGCCGGAAACTCAGCTTTGATTCTTTCCGGCCGGTCGCAGGCAATAATCCTGCCCTGAAGCATAAAGGCCACCCGGCTGGCCCGCTCAGCTTCGTCAAGGTAAGGCGTGGCCATCAGGATGGATTTCCCCTGCCTCTGCAACCGGAAAAGAATCTGCCAGAAATCCCGGCGGGAGACCGGGTCGACCCCGGTGGTCGGCTCATCCAGAAGAAGGACCTCAGGCTGATGAACCAGAGTGCAGGCCAGGGACAGTTTCTGTTTCATCCCTCCCGACAGCCGGCCGGCCGGCCGATTTCTGAACGGCTCGAGTCGCGTAAAGTCCAGAAGCGAAGCAATAAGCGACCGGTAATCCGAAACCCCATACAGCTCGGCGAAAAAGACCAGATTTTCTTCAACCGTCAGGTCTTCATACAGGCTGAAATTCTGGGGCAGGTAACCGATCCGGGCTCTAAGCTCCGGGCCGAAGCCGGAAATTCTCCGTCCGAAAAGTTCAATCTCCCCCGAATCAGGTTTTTCCAGCCCGCATAGTAATCTCAGGGCTGTGCTCTTGCCGGCTCCGTCCGGGCCGACCAGACAGAGAAATTCCCCCGCTTCAAGATACAGAGAAATTGAAGACACCGCTGCCGTCGACCCATAAAACTTTTTCAGATTAGAGACAGACAGCACCGCTCCGGTCATTTTATCCATTCAGCTCAATATTCAGTTCTGAGGACAGCCTCGGCCGGAAGTCCCGGCTTGAGCTGTCCTTCCGGGTTGGGCAGTTCGACCTTGACCGCGAACACCAGCTTCACCCGGTCTTCTCTGGTCTGGATATTTTTGGGAGTGAATTCAGCTTCGGGCGAGATATAGGTAATTTTTCCTGGAAAGACTTTACCGGAAAAACTGTCTATGGTGACTTCGGCCACCGAACCAAGCTTGACCCGCCCGAGCTCGGCCGCGGTGACATAAACCCAGAGAAATACCGGGTCGAGGCAGGAAATGGTAACCAGGGTGGCGCCCGGATTGACCAGCTCTCCCGGCTCCACTGCCTTTTCGGTGACCACACCCGGGACCGGGCACAGGACGGTTGAATCTTCGATATTCTTCTTCAGCAGGTCGACTCCCGCTTCCGCCTGGCGAAGCCTGGCTTCGGCGGCCTCAATCTCCTCCGGGCGGACCATGGTTTTTAGCTTTTTCAGGGCTTCCTGAGCCTGAAGGTGCTGGGCTTCAGCCAGGGCCAGCCGGGTTTCGGCCTCTTCCTTCTGTTTCTGGGTAAGGCTTCCCTTCTCGTAAAGATTGCGGAAGCGCTCGGCGTCTTTGCTGGCCTGCTCCAGGTTGACCCGGGTTTGACGCAGTTGCTGTTCGGCCTGGGCGATATCTTCGCTCCTGGCTCCTTTCTTTAGAAGCTCAAGCTGGGCTCTGGCTGATTCGGCGGCCGCTTCCGCCTGTCGGAGCTGGAGGTCCAGATATTCGTGGTCCAGCTCAACCAGAACCTGGCCCGGTTCCACTCTCTGCCCTTCTTCCACCAGAACTTTAAGCACCCGGCCGCCGACCCGGGGACTGATCCGGGCGATGCGGCTCTCGATGGTGCCGGTGGCCCTGATTACCCCTGGCTCATCGGCTTTCCGACAACCCGGGATTAAAAATAGAATAGAACCGGACAGAGCCAACAATAATATATTGATGAAAGCTGCCGGTCGATGTTTCCCGCTTGATCTGGCTGCCCTCATTTTTTCCTCCCTTTTCCCTGGGCTTGAGACCCGGTCTTCCGGCCTGATTTTTCTTCCACGAAAACCCCGTAGAAAACAATGTCGATTATGCTCTCCAGAAGTTCGGAAGGAGAATAGTCATGGCTGATTATCCAGTCGGGAGTCATAAATTCCTGCACCAGGTACCAGAAAATCTCCAGAAACAACCGGCCGTCCAGGTCGGATTTTATTTCTCCTTTTCTTACGCCTTCCATGATGACTTCGGAAACCAGGGGGAACACCTGCTGCCGGCGGAAGGCATCCATCTCTTTCCACAGTTCGGGCAGTTTCTGCCTCAGGTCGCGGATGAAATCCCGGCTGAGGCCGGACACGAACCGGCTGACGAATTCCAGGTAAGCGGTCAGTCTGGACTTGACCGGAAGGCGGTCATCCCTGACGATAGCCTGGAGCTGGCTCAGAACCCGGTCTCTGGTCATAGCCATGACCGCCCGCAGCAGGGCTTCTTTATCCGGAAAATGGCGGTAAAGAGTGGCCTTGCTGATTCCCAGGTCTTCAGCCAGCTCATCCATGCTCAACCGACTGAACCCGTACTTGAAGAAAAGGTCTCGCGACCGTTCCAGAATCCTGAGCTTGAGGTCGGCCGGAGTTGATACTGATGATACGTTTTTAGTTTTCATAGTTTTATTATAGAAAACCGGAGCCGTAGGTCAAGAGAAATCCGGGCCGGCCGTAGCAACCCGCCCGACAGCGGCAACAAACCGTTCGGGCGACCGGTATCAGGGTGTAAAAAGCTCTGCCCTCTTAAGACTGACCTAAGTTCCGGCTGAACATTCTCCGGCCTGCAGCGGGCTTTCTCCCCCGGCCGGACAGGTCGCCGGAAAGACGGAATCCGATCAGCCTTCGACGATGCCCAGGGGCGGAGTGGTTTTCCAGGCGCCCCGGGTGAAATCAGGGAACCTGACGGGTTCGGACTTTCGGGCGACCGATTTTTCGCTCAGGGCTGAAACGGCGCTCCAGGCAGCCGCATCGTAAACATTCATATCCATAGGAGATCCGGTTCTCAAACACTGAATCAGCCGGTAATCTTCTATGTAATCCATCCCGCCATGACCGCGCCCCTCGCCTTTCTGACTCAGCTTTTTCCAGAGAGGATGCTCAAACTCATCGGCATAAGCCTCGATCTCTTCCCAGCGGTGAGCCGGACTCCGGCCCTCGACATAAATTCGGTCGGGCCATTTCTGCAGTATTCCCCTGGTTCCCTGAAGCAGGTGAATCCTGGTATAGGGCCGGGGCAAGTTGGTATCGTGAATCAGAATAATGGTCTTCCCCAGCCTGGTTTTAATGAGCGAAGTGTTAACGTCTCCCAGGGCAAATCGCTCCCCGGCCTGGGGAGAATCGAGTCCGAATTTTTCCCGGGCGTAGAGCTGCAGGCCGCGGGAGGGAGAGCTCATGGAAACCAGGTAATCGAAAACATCGCCCCGGTTGATGTTCATACACTGAGCCACCGGTCCCAGGCCGTGAGTGGGATAAAGATTTCCGTTCCTGCTCCAGGAATGCTGCCGGCGCCACAACCCCTCTCCCTGGCTGCTGAACTTGACATCGCGCAGGTCGTGGAGATAACCGGCCTCGGCGTGGAGAACCTCTCCCAGGAGGCCGCGGCGGACCATGTTCAGGCTCATCAGTTCCACCCGGTCATAACAGCAATTTTCCATCATCGCACAATGCTTCCGGTATCTTTCGGCCGTTTCCACCAGCTGCCAGCATTCTTCCAGGGTGACCGCAGCCGGAACCTCGGTGGCGGCATGCTTGCCGTTTTTCATGGCTTCCACACAGACCGGCACATGCCATTCCCAGGGAGTGGCCGTGAACACCAGGTCCAGGTCTTCCTCCTGGCACATTCGCTTGAAGTCCCAGGGGCCGCGGGAATAGCCTTTCGGTCGTGGGAAACCGGCTGCCTCCACCCATTTCTGGGCCCTGGCCACCTTGTCTTCGACGATGTCGCAGATGGCTTTGATTTCGACCCCGTCGATATTGAGAAAATTCTGAACATGCACCGAACCCATGCCTCCGACGCCGACAAATCCGACCCGAACGGTTTCCAGCGGCCGGCTGGCAAAGAGCGGGCCGTAATCGGCCGGGATGTCCGGTCTGGCCTCAAGTTTTCCGGTCCGGCTTCCCAGCCAGAGACCGGCGGCGCCGCTCAGGCCAAGCTTCAGAAAGTCGCGGCGTCCGGGATTCGTTATTTTTTCGGTTTTGTTTTTTCCCATGAGCTTTTCCTCCTTATCTGTCAGTGTTTATCTCCTGATTGATTTCCTGTTTAACTTCAAGCCATCGGGCCGGAATTCAAAACCTGTAGCCCGGGCCGGCCTCCAGATTCAGCCCGTCGAGTCTGACCCGGCCTCCCTCCAGCAGCAGCGAGCGGACTCCGGTGGGAAGAGAATCCCAGGTCAGGCCGGCCCGCAGATAGAGCCGGCCGGTGATGCGGAAGTCAGCCGCCAGCTGGCCGCGGAAATGTATCCTCTGCCCGTGATAGGACAGGTCCACGCCCATCCAGCTTTCGTCATAAACGGATAAGGCCGGACCGGCCCCGGCCGAAGCTTCAAAACGTCCGGCTTTAAGCCGGTATTTTAAGAGAAGAGGGAAAGTCCAGCGATAGAATTTAACAGGATGGACGGCGGGCTCTCCTTCCAGAGTTACGGTTTCTCCCCGGCCGTTGATTCTGAAGGCCCCCGCTTCCAGCCCCAGGTTGTTTTTCGAGTAAAGATCAAAGGCCAGGCCAAAAAGCGGCATCGTCCCGTAAATATCTCCGAACTCGGGCTGCCGGAAATTAAAGAAACCGCCGACCAAAAAAATTCGGGCTTCTGCTCCCCCGGCGGCCGACGGTCCAGGCAGCAGGAAGAGGGCCAGCACCCCGACGGTCAGGATTTTATTCCTTCCGCCGGTCGTTTTCCTGGCCATCGTCTTTTTTAATTCCATGAAAAACCAAACAGCGACCAAAATAAATATCGAAGATTATTGGCCGGGCTCAAACCGGCGTTGACCGCCAGCACCCGACTGAAATTGCTCTCCCGGTTGAGACTGTCCACGGCCGTGACCGCATAATAAAACACGGTCTCGGACGATAACAGGACATCCAGGTAATGATTGTCAGCTACCAAACTCGAGTTGATTTTCTGAAAATTGGCCTGGGGCTCGGAGCTGCGGTAAACGTTGTAACCGGCTGCCCCGGGCACCGCCGCCCAGCTCAGGCGGACGCCTTTCAGGTGATTGAAAATTGAAGCCTGGGTGCCGAGACTCAGATTGAAATCTCCCGGAGTGGAAGGATAACCGGCTCTGATGACCTGGGACAGGTCGGCCAGGCTGACCAGCGAGCCTCTGGCTGCTGCCTGGAAGAAAGTAAAATTCAGGGTATCAACAGTGTCGGTAGTTTTATGGTAATAGGGATTGGGAACGCTGGCATCCTCAATAGCGCAGACGGCCGCTATCCCCCGGTCCCAGAAAGAGGCGTGGTCAGAATAGATGAAGGAAGCGTCGATGATTTTCCTCGCCGCCACCGGTCCGTAAACTCCGGCCAGAGCCGCCATCCGCTCAACCAGCCAGCCGGAGGCCCGGTTGCCTATGATATCCAGGTCCTCGGGCATCTGGTCGGCATAGGCTATCATATCCAGGTTGATGACGGCCAGGATATTTTCGGCCGGGTTCAATTTCTCCTGGACGTAGCGCAGGCTGCCCACCAGCCCCTGCTCTTCGGCCGAAAACAGAATGAACCTGACGGTGAAATCGAAAGGTCGGCCGGCCAGAATCCTGGCCGCTTCCAGCACTGCCGCGGTGCCCGAACCGTTATCGTCGGCTCCCGGGGCCAGGGTCCAGCGCTGATCAGAGGTTGAATCATAATGGGCGCAGATGATGACCACCTGGTCGGGATAGCTCTGGCCGCGGATTTCGGAAATCACGTTACGGCAGAGATAGCCGCTGTAATAAAATTCCTGATAAACGGCCGGAAGGCCCAGGCTCAAAAAGTAATCACGGATATACTGCCCGGCCTGGAGACAGCCGGCGGTCGGGGCATAGCGCGTTCCGAAATTCTGCAGGTCGGTGACCAGGTTCCTGAGGTTGTCGGCCGAGACTTCATCTGCCATCAGGTCATAAAGCTCGTCCTGAGCCATGCGGAGGCTGAATCCTGCGGGCCTCCCGACGTTCGGGGAAAGCTGCTTCCCGCCGGCCGGCAGCAACCTTCGACTGACGTTGACCGGCAAATCTTCCGCTAAGAAGGGATCGGCTCCAATCAGCAGATAGTCGCTTCCTTCCAGAAAAAACGTTTGAAACCGAATCCGGACGAACTCCAGGTCGGCCTCCCGCTTGACCCGGGCGATGAAGTAAGCCCGACCTGAGTCGAAGACGGCCAGCCGTCTGAAGCTTATTCCCCGGCTTCTGAGTTTGAGCATTTCTTCCCGGTCGAGAAGAAGGAGGTAGCTAAGTTCGAGCTCCTGCAGGCATTCAATCTTTTCCCGCCGGAGAACTGTTTCCAGCCCGGGCTGGTTCTTTAGAACCTGCACCAGATGAGGCGGCGCCGTCTGCCGGGCCGGCATGAGTTGGAATCCGGAGAGCAGGATAACTATCAAGAACGGATAAATCCGGACCGCTTCTCTAACACCAATCTTCATTCTGTTTCGTAATTTACAAAATCCGGCCGCCCGATGCAACTATTTAAGTCATGGCCGGCGGCCTTTCTTTTCACGAAGCCGGCAATCGATTTCTAAGGTCATCTCGGCCGGCAAAAATAAAAATTCTTTGCTCTCAGCCCCGGACTCTTTTCCGGTCTGCTGCCGAATCCCGGAGGCCGCTTCTGTGCCTGAAAGAACAATCGGCTTGACAAAATTTTTTCCCAGGCTAAAATAAGCTTCAATGTTTGCCATGAAGATGCACGGCTCGGATTCAGTTGCCCACCGTCTCAGTGCATCTTTCTGTCTTTCTTCCTGGTTCTGGTGGGCGGCTTAGTCCGCCCGAAGTCTGTCTGCAATCCCCCTTTATATTTTTGAACGGATCCTTTTGCCATTTATTATTTTCAGAACCAGAGGAGGAAAAAATGCAAAGATACGATTCCCGAAAAACAAGTTATCTCCCGGATAATTTTTACAATCTCAAAGCCGACCTGCCGGAACTTCCGCCCCCGCCCCTTAATCCCGAAACCCGCCGGCCTCTGCGCCCGGAAGAACTGGAACCGGTGTTTGCCCGCGGATTCATCCAACAGGAAATCAGCACCGAAAGGTTTATCCGCATTCCCGCGAGCGTTCTCGAGGCCTATTCCAGATATCGGCCGACACCTCTCGTTTACGCCTCAGCTCTGAGAAAATATCTGAACACTCCGGCCCGAATCTTTTACAAATATGAAGGGGTGAGCCCGGCCGGCAGCCACAAGACCAACACCGCCCTGATGCAGGCTTATTTAGCCGGCCAGGAAGGGGTGGAAACCTTAACCACCGAGACCGGAGCCGGGCAGTGGGGTTCAGCCCTGGCTTATGCCTGCAGCCAGTTTGGAATCAAGGCCAGGGTGTTCATGGTGAGAGCCAGCTACCGGCAGAAACCCGGACGGCGGGTCATGATTGAACTGTTTGGCGGTCGGGTGACCGAAAGTCCCGGCCCGGACACAGAGGCCGGGCGAAAATACTACCGGGAAAATCCCGACCATCCCGGCAGTCTGGGCATAGCCATTTCGGAAGCGGTGGAATCGGCCGTCAGTCAACCGGCCACCAGGTACTCCCTCGGTTCGGTGCTGGACGCCGTGCTCCTGCACCAAACGGTTATCGGGCTGGAAGCCCGGGAGCAGTGCCGGGAGTTTGGCTTTGAGCCCCAGCTCATCATCGGTTGTGTCGGAGGCGGCTCCAATTTTGCCGGGCTTAGCTTTCCGTTTATCGGCCAGAAGCTGCGAGAAAAAAACGGGACTCGTTTCCTGGCCGTCGAACCGGAAGCCTGTCCTTCATTAACTTCCGGACGGCTTCAGTATGACCACGGCGACACCGTCGGCCTGACTCCCCTGCTTTACATGCACAGCCTGGGCAAAGACTTTGTTCCGACCTCAATTCACGCCGGCGGTCTCAGGTACCACGGAATGGCCCCGCTGGTCAGTCACCTGGTAAAAATGGGGCTGGTCGAAGCCAGAGCCTATTCTCAGAAGCAGATCTTTGCTGCGGCCGAACTCTTTCTAAGGACAGAAGGCATTCTCCCGGCTCCAGAATCAGCCCACGCCATAGCCGCAGTGATAGAGGAAGCCCTGGAAGCTAAAAAGTCAGGGCAAGAAATCAACATTCTCTTTAACCTTTCCGGCCACGGTTTTCTGGACATCAACGCTTACGACCACGCCGCCAACGGCAACGGCCACAGTTGAGAGGATTAGAGAAGCCGACTGAAATCGCTTTCGGTCTGGAATGAATAAAAAAGCGGGGAGCAGCATCCTGACCGCTCCCCGCAAAATTCTTTCAGCTCTGCTTAATTAGTGGAGACCAGATGATTTTTAAGCTCGGTTCTGACCTGTTCTATCGTTTTCTTTACTTCATTCACATAGTCCGGCGCGCACAGCTCGATGGCTTTCCTGATTCCATAGCGGGTAATTTCCAGTGCCCGGTCGGGCAGGATTTCTATCCCGGCGATTTTTTTAAGGTATTCCCCCCCCAGCTCAGCCATTTCCTCAGCCAGGGCCATAAAGACTTCAGGTTCGGGCCGGGTAAGAACAGCTCCGTACTGAATCATCGTCCGGCGGAATCGCCATTCATTCTCGCGGATGATTCTATTGTACTCGGGATTGTCAAAAGCTCTGATTAACAACTCGGGGAAGCTGCGGCTTCTGGTCACTGCAGCCACGATGATTTTCTCGCCGATTCTTGAGTCAAGACGTCTTATTATCAGGTCGCCGGCACACTCCACCAGCTGATGGCACATTTCCATCCTCAGAGCAAAATGTTCTGGATTGTCATTAAACAATCCCAGGTTCCTCAAATAATTGTCCATCGTCGGGTCGGAATTAAGGGCCTGGGCCTTGATGATTATATAGCCCGGTTCCAGGTTGCCCGGAAAATCTGCCGGCGGAGTTACGGTCAGGGCCCGACGGTGCGCGGTCGAATCCGCTCCCCAGAGGTTGTTGTGAGCGACAAAACCCAGAGCCAGGGATTTCTGGTTATCTACCCACCTGGCCTTTTCCCAGACAGCCATAAAGCCTTCCTGACCGGGGATTCCGTGGGTAAAAGCCCTGAGCCCCTGATCTCCAGCCAGGTCAAAGTTGTAATTGAAAAGGTCTGGAGACATCAGCCCGTACATCTCCTGATAATTAGGATAGATATTCCAGCGGCCGATAGCTCTGGCCATAAAGGCGTGAGTGGCCGATCCCCAGGAGAAACCGGAAGTAATCAGAAGCAGATTAAAAGCAGCAACCATCAATAAACAGGTTAGAACTCGTCTGGTCATTTAACTCCTCCTTTTACTCCCGCTCCGGTTATCCGAAGTCGGTTTTTTCTTTTCATCAATATTTGACAGCGCCGGACTCATTTCCTTGGAAAATATTTGGCCCGCAAAACCTGCCGATTGATCTTCCTGATTTAAGGGAGAACCTCTCCGGACCTTCGGTATTACTCCAAAAACCGGCTCCGGCCTCAATCAGAATTTTCAGCCGGCCCCCGGAAAAAAGATGTTTATGGCTCAGCTCAGAGAGACCTCATTTCATATAATCCACGATTCAGACTTCTTCCATCCGGACGGTAAAGTGCCGGAGATAGCGTGATTCCCGGACTATTCTCAGACCCCGAATCTTTTCCCTGTTTTTATATAGGTCGATTATGGCTTCGGCCACATATTCCAGATGGGCCGAAGTGTAAACTCTCCGCGGTATGGCTAAACGCACCAGCTCCAATCTCGGGAAAATTTCTCTGCCGGTTTTTTCATCCTTGCGGGCAAACATCACCCCGCCGATTTCCACCGCCCTGATTCCGGCTTCGCGGTAAAGGGCTACGGTCAGAGCCCAGCCGGGATACTGAGGCCTGGGAATGTGCGGCAGAAACCTGTCTGCCAGAAGATATACCGCATGGCCGCCGACCGGCTTGAAAATCGGCACTCCGGCCTCATCCAGGAGCTGGCCGAGATAGGCAACCTGATTGATTCTGTATTCCAGATAGTCTTCCTCCAGAACTTCTTCCAGCCCGCGGGCAATAGCCTCCAGGTCGCGTCCGGCCAGTCCGCCGTAAGTCGGGAAACCCTCGCTCAGGATCAGCAGGTTTTTCAATTTTTCGGCCAGAAGGTCATCATCCACGGTCACAAAGCCCCCGATATTGACCAGGGCGTCCTTCTTGGCGCTCATGGTAGCACCCTGTCCGTAGGAGAAAATCTCCTGAGCTATCTCCAGGATTGACTTTTTCTCGTAACCCTTCTCTCTCTTCTTGACGAAATAGGCATTCTCGGCAAAGCGGCAGGCGTCAAAGAAGAACGGAATTTTATGCTGCTTGCAGACCTGGCTGACTTCCTTGATGTTCTTGACCGAAACGGGCTGCCCTCCTCCGCTGTTGTTGGTTATGGTCATCATCACCAGCGGTATCTTCTTAACCCCTTTTCTCTCGATAAACTTTTTTAATTTCTCCAGGTCCATATTTCCCTTAAAAGGATGAATGGAATCCGGGTCGTAGGCATCGTCGATAACCAGATCGACTGCCCGGGCCCCCCGGACTTCTATGTTGGCCCGGGTGGTGTCGAAATGAATGTTGCTGGGAACCGAATCTCCTTTCTTGACCAGGGCTTCAAACAGAATTCTTTCGGCCGCCCTGCCCTGGTGGGTCGGAATGACATGCTTGAAACAGAAAATATTCTTAACCGCCGACTCCAGGTGGAAAAAGTTTCTGGCTCCGGCATAGGATTCGTCGCCGACCATTACCCCGGACCACTGGTTGTCGCTCATGGCCGATGTGCCAGAGTCGGTCAACAGGTCGATAAAGACTTTTTCGGCCGGAATGTTGAAGACGTTGTATCCGGCCTGTTTGAGAATGGTCTCCCTTTCCCGGCGGTCGGTCAGTTTTATCCTTTCGACCGTTTTGATCCGAAAAGGTTCTACCGGCGCTTTAATCTGGCTCATATTATTACCTCTTGTTGAAAGATAAAAACATCATATCAAATTTTTCCTGCCTTTCACTTAAAAAGAGCACAGCTTGCGGAACTGGCGATATCTGTTGATGATGTCCAGCTGGCCGGCCCGCAGCAGCCCCTCCACTCCGAAATCTTCGATCACCAGCGAGGCCACCAGATTGCCGTAAACGGCTGCCTTTTTCAATTCCTTCCGGTTGAAACGCCCGACGCTGTCCAGATAGCCCAGAAAGGCACCGGCAAAAGCGTCCCCGGCTCCGGTCGGGTCCACCACCCGTTCGCAGGGATTGGCCACGACTCCGAACACAAAATTCCGGCCGAAGAGCATCGCCCCGTGCTCGCCCTTTTTGACTACGACGATTTTCGGCCCGGCCGCCTGGAGCTTTCGTCCGGCTCGGACCAGATTCAGCTCTTCGGCTATCAGCCGGCATTCCTCGTCGTTGACGAAGAGAATGTCAACCTTCTCGATGGCCCGGAGCAGGGCTTGCGGTTTGTTTTCAATCCAGTAACGGATGGTATCCATGGCCACCAGTTTGACCGCCTGAAGCTGGCCCAGGATAAAATCATGGTTCTCCGGGTCCAGGTTGGACAGGAAAACCAGGTCGGCCTGACGAAAACTGTCCGGCAGGACGGGCTTAAAACTCTGCAGGACATTCAGTTCTGTCCTGACCGTTGTCCTCAGATTGGGATCCCGGTCATAGCGTCCGTGCCAGAAAAAAGTCTTGCCCTGTTTAACCCTCAGACCGGCCAGGTCTATGTTCCGGGAACGCAGCCCGGCCAGGAAGCTCCGGGGAAAATCCCGGCCGACCACCGACACCAGTCCCGGCCTGGTGAAGAAGCTGGCCGCCAGGGCGGCATAGGTTCCCGAGCCGCCGATTATCCTGTCCCGGCGACCGGAAGGAGTCTCGATGGTATCAAAAGCCACCGAACCGACGATAATCAGACTCACCGGCTTCCTTTCTAATTCCTGATATATTTTGAGATGAGCGGAGCCAGTTTCTCAATCGTTTCCGGGTTTCTGGCTTCCGGGCTGGTGACGACCGCATTCTGCAGGGCCTGCCGGCAGGAGCAAGCCTGGCCTTCTATCCGGCCGATGGTGGTGACGGCTTTTTTAATCACGGCCTTGGCGTGTTCAATGTTATATTTCAAATTCTCCAGCACCAGCTCCACGCTGACCGATTCTTCTTCGCTTTTCCAGACGTCGTAATCGGTCACCAGGTTCATGGTCACGTAACAGATTTCGGCTTCCCGGGCCAGTTTAGCCTCGGTGGCGGCGGTCATGCCGATCACCTCCGCTTGCAGCAGGCGGTAAATTCTGGATTCGGCCCGGGTGGAGAAAGCCGGGCCTTCAATGCAGACATAGGTCCCCTTCGGATGGACCGACAACTGCAGCTCCCTGGCCGCTTCATAAAGGTGACGGGAAAGAACCGGGCAAACGGGTTCGGCAAAACTGATATGGGCCACCACTCCCTGCCCGAAAAAGGTGTTCATCCGGTGGGTCCGGTCGAAAAACTGGTCGGCCAGGACTATATCCCGGGGCCTGATTTCTTCCTTAAGAGAGCCGACCGAGTTGACAGAAATCAGCTTTTCCACTCCCAGCAGCTTGAAGCCGAAAATGTTGGCCCGGTAATTCACCTCCGCCGGGAGCAAGCGGTGGCCGGGGCCATGCCGGCTCAGAAAAGCCACCGGCACCCCTTCCAGCTCGCCAATCAGATAGCTGTCAGAGGGAGGGCCAAAGGGAGTATCCAGGTTCAGCGGCTGAATATTCTTCAGGCCTTCAATCCGGTAAAGGCCCGTCCCGCCCAGAATGCCCACTTTAACAGAAGGATAATCCGGTTTGTTCACTTCTCACCTCTTGAAGCTATTGATATATAACTAACCGGCGCTGTCAGTCAAGATTAACCACCGGATTTCTTAAAAATTTAGAGCTGAAATTCCCCCGCCTAAAGATTTAGAGCCTCGATCGTTTTTTCCGCTATCCCCCGTTGACAGAGCAAATGACTCGTTTCTGCCGGAACAAAAACCTTTTTATTGCCGGCAATTACATCAAGTCTCTAAGGTCTGCACGATAATCAACAGCCAGCATTCCTGCTCCCTTCATTTCTGGCAAAAAAGCGGGGGGTGGCACAGCCTGTCTCCGAACCACCCCAGCGGCAGGGGTTCCCCGCGGGGGGATAGGTGGAGCGAGGACGGGAGGAGGCGCGCCGTGACAGGACCCTCTTGCTATTCCACGCCAATCAGGAAGCGACGAGGAATGAATTTCAGGAGGTTGGCGCGCCGTGACAGGCCCCTCCGCTTTTGCCATCCCTTCCATCTTTGATTTTTCGCCGAAAAACAGCTATCCTTTTATCAAATTTTTCTTCCGGGCAGGTAAGAATGAAATTTATCTATTTTGACTGTTCGGCCGGGGCCAGCGGCGATATGATCCTGGCCTCGCTGCTATCGCTGGGCGTTCCGCTGGAGGAATTCCGTCAAGCCATCGGGAGGCTGAAACTCGGAGTGGAAATTAAAACCAGGAAAGCCAGTTCCAACGGATTCTCCGGACTTCAGGTCGAAGTTAAAGTCCCCGGGATCTCATCGGGCCGAACCTTCTCTGAAGTGGAAGAAATAATCACCCGCTCGAAGCTGGAGCCGGAAATAAAGCAGAATTCTCTAAAAATATTCAAGCGTCTGTTCGAGGTTGAAAGCCGGGTTCACGGCCGCAGTTTCAGGACTGCCCATCTCCACGAAGCGGCCGCCGATGATGCTCTGGTGGACATCGTCGGCACCTGCTGGTTGTTGAGGAAACTGGGAGTTGGCGAAGTTTTCTTTTCCCCGGTCAACCTGGGCAGCGGTTTTGTGGAAACCGGTCACGGACGGCTGCCGGTGCCGCCCCCGGCGGTGGCCGAATTGATGCGGGGATATCCGGTTTATGGAAGTCAGGAGCAGGTTGAATTGCTGACACCCACCGGGGCCGCCATTCTGACCACGCTCGGCCGTTCGCTGACTCCCTGGCCCGAGCTGATTTATGAAAAAATCGGTTATGGCCTCGGACACAGAAAGCTCAAGTTCCTCCCGAATATCCTGCGGGCCTTTTATGGACAGCTTGAGTTTTTCCAGCCGGCCAGGAAAACCCAGGTAATAGAGGCTACCATTGACGACGCTTCTCCCCAGGTTCTGGCCAGCTTCCTTAACCGGGCCCTGGAACTGGGCGCTCTGGAAGCCTATCTGACTCCGGTGGTGATGAAAAAGAATCGTCTGGGCAGCAAATTGACCGTAGTGGCCGAGATTGATAAAATAGACAGGCTGATTGAGGCTGTCTTCCGGGAAACCACCACCATTGGCTTGAGATATTATCCGGTCGAGAGAAGAGTTCTGAAAAGAGAAATCAAGGAAGTCAGCCTGCGCGGCCAGAAAATCAGGGTCAAAGTCAGTTATTACGGCCAGGAGGCGGTCAACATCCAGCCGGAATATGACGATTGCCTGAAGCTGGCGGCGAAATTAAAACTGCCCATAAAACAGGTCATCGCCGAGGCGATAAAGAATTTTAAGCTCTGAGGACAACATGGCCAGAAAAAATAGAAAAAACTGTCAGGTCAAGAAAATGGACCTGAAAAAAATCGAACAGGGTGTCCGGCTGGTAATCGAGGGTCTGGGCGAAGACCCGGAACGTCCCGGTTTGAAGGGCACTCCCGGCAGGGTAGCCCGGATGATGGAGGATATCCTGGGCGGAACTCTGATCGACCCGGTTGAAGACCTGGAGGTTTTCCAGGACGAACGGCATGACGAACTGGTTCTGATCAGAAACATTCCACTCTATTCTTTCTGCGAACATCATCTGCTGCCGTTTGCCGGAGTGGCTCATGTGGCCTATATCCCGAAAGAAGGACGGATCATCGGCCTGAGCAAGATCGCCCGGCTGGTGGATACCCTGGCCCGGAGGCTGCAGGTTCAGGAACGGCTGACCAAGCAGGTAGCCGACATCCTCAACGCCACCCTGAACCCCCTGGGCGTCATGGTGGTCATAGAAGCCGAACACCTCTGCATGTCGATGCGGGGCGTAAAGAAGCCCAAAGCCATCACTGTGACCTCGGCCGTCCGGGGTTCGTTCCGCAACAACCCGGCTACCCGGACCGAAGCCATGATGCTCATCAAGGGAGGTATTCCAGGTGGAAGAGAAGTTTAAACCAAGCTTTTACGTCACCACACCCATTTACTACGTCAACGATGTGCCCCATATCGGGCACGCCTATACCACTATCATCGCCGACGCTCTGGCCCGTTATCAGCGGCTGAGCGGGCGGAGAGTTTATTTCCTGACCGGAACCGACGAGCACGGACAGAAAATAGAAAAAGCCGCGGCCGAAAAAGGGCTGAAGCCGAAAGAGCTGGCCGACCGGGTGGTGGTCAGGTTCAAAGAACTCTGGCGGAAGCTCAACATCTCCTACGATTATTTCATCCGGACAACCGAAGACTTCCACGAACGCGGGGTGCAAAAGATATTCAAACAGCTTCTGGACAGGGGCGATATTTATAAGGGAACCTACCAGGGCTGGTACTGCGTCTCGGAAGAAAATTTCCTGTCTGAAGACGTTCCGCTGGAATCCGAAGGCTATAAGATTTGCCCGGATTGCGGCCGCCGGGCGACGCTGCTGGAGGAAGAAAGCTATTTCTTCAGGCTGTCCGCCTACCAGCAACCGCTGCTGGACTTCTACGCCGCCAATCCACGATTCGTCCGGCCCCAGAGCCGGATGAACGAGGTGGTCAGTTTTGTCCGTCAGGGCTTGAAAGACCTGAGCATTACCAGAACCTCGGTCCGCTGGGGAATCCCGGTGCCGGGCGACCCCGGGCACACAATTTATGTCTGGTTTGACGCCCTGCATAATTATGTGACCGGCGCCGGCTACGACTGGAATCCGGAACTTTTTCAGACCTTCTGGCCGGCCGATGTCCACCTGATCGGCAAAGACATTTTGCGCTTCCACGCAATTTTCTGGCCGGCTTTTCTGATGGCCGCCGGCTTTCCCCTGCCCCGAACCGTTTTCGGCCATGGCTGGTGGCTGAAAGACGAAACCAAAATGTCCAAATCGAAGGGCAATGTGCTCGACCCCTATCTGATCCTGGAAAAAGTCGGACCCGACGCCCTTCGTTATTTCCTGCTGAGAGAAGTCCCGGTGGGACTGGACGGCAGCTTCTCCCACGAAGGTTTCGTCCAGAGAATCAACTCCGACCTGGCCAACGACCTCGGAAATCTGGTCCAGAGGACTCTGACCATGGTCTTGAATTACTTTGGCGGAGAAATTCCTTCGCCCGGCGAAGAAACGGAACCCGACCGTCAGCTGGCCGAACAGTTTGCGGAGACCGCCTCCAGGGTTTATGCCTATTATGATGATTATGCCCTCAACCGGGCGCTGGAAGAAATCTGGGTTTTCCTTAATCTGACCAACAAATACCTGGCCGACCAGGAACCCTGGAAAATCGCCAGGCAAGCGGAAGCCAGAAGCCGGCTGGCCAGAATATTGTACCAGGCCGTTGGCGCCATCAGGGGTAGCAGTTATCTTCTCTATCCGGTCATGCCGGAAACCGCGGAAAAAATCTGGAAATTTATCGGCGAAAAAGTAAAACCCGGACAGGTCCCGAAATCGGCCCTGGCTTTTTATGACCTGGCCCAGGGGACAAGAATAAACAAACCGGAAGCTCTCTTCCCCCGGATAGACCTTCAGGAATTTATCGGGGAAGTGGAGAAACCGAAAGCTCCGTCAGAAACCGCTCCCAAGCCGGAGGTAAAAATGGACTACATAACCTACGAAGAATTTAAGAAAATGGACCTGAGAGTGGCCAGGGTTCTGGCCGCCGAAAGAGTCCCGGGAACCAGCAAGCTGCTGAAACTGCAGATTGACCTGGGAACCGAAAAAAGGCAGATCGTGGCCGGGGTGGCCGATACTTATCAGCCTGAAGAACTGGTGGGCAAGGAATTCATCGTCATCGCCAACCTGCAGCCGGCCGTAATCCGGGGCGTCGAATCTCAGGGAATGCTGCTGGCCGCCGAGGTGGATGGCAAGGCTACCATCCCCTTCTTTGACCGCGAGCTTCCGCCCGGGGCCAAAGTGAAGTAGTAATCAGCCCGGGCTCATCTTTCATAAAGGAAAGCCCAGACCTCTTCGGCCGGGATCTTCCCTTCTCTCAAGCAGACCGGTTCGGCCCCGGTCAGGTCGATAATGGTTGAAGGTTTTTCTCCCGGCGTCCGGCCGCCATCTATTAGAATATCAACCCTGTCGTGGAATAGCCGGAAGACCTCAGAAAAGTCGTCTGCCGGAGGCTGCCCGCTGAAATTGGCGCTGGTGGCGATAAGCAGGGCCCCGCACCTTTGGATTAAATCTCTCAGCCAGGGAAGCGGCGGCACCCGGACCGCAATGGTCTGACCCGGACCGTATAAAATATCCGGAAGAACGTTTTCTCTGGCTCTGAGGACCAGGGTCAGCGGACCCGGCCAGAACCGTTCGGCCAGCCTGAAAAAAAGGTCCGACGGCTGCTCAATCAGCTCCAGGACCATTTTCAGGCCGGAAGCGACGAAAGGCAGTGTCTTGCCGGCTTCGCGTCCCTTAAGAATGAAAATTCGCTCGGCCACCGACCTGATGACGGCCAGACCCCCCAGTCCATAAAAGGTCTCTGTGGGATAGACCAGAACCTCTCCTTTTTTAAGCCGGCCGGCCAGAAGCTCCAGCCCTTCAGCCTCCAGTTGCCGTTCGCGCAAAGAGATGACCTGACCCGACAAGCGCAGTCCTCCTTTTCCAGCCCGAGAATAGCCTAAAACAACCGAAGTTTCAAGAAAAAAACAGGACAGTTGTCTTAAAAATAAAACACTTCCGGCCGGAGCCGGCCGGATTTCAAGGTATCTTAATTGGCACATAATTTGCTATAATGAAGGCATGAGGAGGTTAATCAGATGAAAAAAACCATAATAATCAGCATCCTGATTCTGTTATTGCTGCCGCTGACCGCTTCAGCCAATATTTTTACCGTCCGCTACGGCTACTTTGTGCCCCGGATGCAAGGTGGACCCGACAGTCTGTGGACGATTGAATTCGAGAACATGAGTTTTAAAAAGTCGGCCTATCAGGGAGGAATGCTGGGTCTGTCTTATGAATATTTTTTGAATCGAAATATCAGCCTGGAGCTCTCAGTCGACTTTTATAACCGTCAGAAGGGCGGCTGGTATCTGGATTATACCCAGTACCGGGTGGATGATATGTATTTTGCCTTCCCTGACTCCTTCGGCGAAGCCATAATTCACACCTTTGAAGTTTCCCAGACCCCGATTTCCCTTTCAGTAAAAGTTACTCCGCTGGGGCGCCGGGTCAGGTTTGTGCCTTACTTCGGCGGTGGGGTGGGTCTGTATGTCTGGACTGTAAGATTGCAGGGAGATATTGTAGATTTCTCCGACCCCTGGATTTACAGCGACCCGTCGGGAGATATAACCGTCTATCCGGTTTATTATTCAATCCTGGAAGAACAAAACCGCCTCTCGATCGGCTACAACGCTTTCGCCGGAGTCATGGTTCCTCTCGGCAGCCGCACCACCCTGGACCTCGGCTTACGCTATAATTTCCTGAAAGCCAGATTCAGAGACTCTTTTGAGGGTTTCGAAGACTTTGACTTCAACGGTTATTCCCTGGTTCTCGGTCTGAATTTCTGGTTCTGATCCATCTCAGCTCTTCCAATAAAAGGCCGGGCTTTCCCCTGAGGGAGCCCGGTTCTTTTTTTTAGCTGATCATTCAAGATATCGGACCGGCCGAAAGCCGGCCGTCTGAGTCGAAAATAGAACTGTTTCCAACTATTCTTTCCCGCAACTTTATTCCCGCCACCTCAGGATTGAGCTGCGTAGTCCCGAATTTTCTGCCGGTAATAAGCCGCCTCTTCCCGGCAGTCTCTTTTCTCGAAGCCGCCGGCCAGGACCCGACATTTCCTGACTATTTCAGCTTTAATCAGGGATTTATCGGTGTCTGAAACAGCCAGCCGCAGGGCCTTTTCCAGGGCCTGAATCCGCCACCTGTCCATCCCCCAGTATTTCTTCGAAAGCTGGTCAGGATGCCCTCCCCGCTTGACGATGAGCGGGGCGGGCAAGAAATGATAGGGAAAGCGCAGGGCTATTCTCAGGCCGAGGTCGTAATCCTCGCAGACAGGCAGGCTTTCGTCAAACTGGCCAACCTCCTCAAACAGCCGGCGCCGGAACATGGCCGAGGACAGGCTTAGCAGACAGAGCGGCAGAACTCTGTCCAGAACCCAGCCCGAATATTTCTGATGGCGGCTCTTCTGATTGACCCGGCGGCCGTTTCTGACCCAGATTTCTTCAGTCAGGCAGAACCGGGCCTCGGGAAAGGCTTTCAGGTAGCTCAGTTGAACCTGCACTTTGTCCTTGAGCCAGAGGTCGTCTGAATCCAGAAAGGCGATGAATTCCCCGGCCGCCAGTCTCAGCCCCTGGTTGCGAGCCCGGCTGACTCCACCGTGGTCAAGGCGGACATACCTGACCCGGGGAAATCTCTCACCATAGACGGCCATCAGTTCGGGCGTGCGGTCGGTCGAACCGTCATCAACCACGACCAGTTCCCAGTCACCGGGATTTTTCTGGAAATAGGTCTGGGCCAGAACAGATTCAATGGCCTCGGCCAGGAAGTGGGCCCGGTTATGGGTAACGATAATCGCCGAAACCATTTTGAGCTAATTAGCGGCTGAATTCTCTGGGAGTGGCCGCGGTGGCTTCCAGCGGAAAGGCCAACCAGCCCCAGGCTGAGTCGGCCTCAATATTTAACTTCAGGGTGAACGACGGACGTTCTTTCTCCAGACTGTCGCGCAGTTCCCTCCCCTGCTCAAAAAAATCAAGCATCAGCGGCAGGCTGTAGGTTTTGCTTTCTCCGGCCGTCAGGGTTTTATCCCCGGCCAGCTGGCCGCGGTAGATAACCCGGTTGCCCAGCCAAAGCTCCAGGCTGATTTTCTGTATCAGCAGGTCATAGCCATTGGGATTGCCGAGGACAAAGAGGAAATCAAAATCAGCTCCGCCAAGCGTCAGGTCCCGGATCCGGAGAGGCAGGAACCGAACCTCCGGCAGCTTAAAAACCGGAAAATCAGCCCGGAAATTCAGGGCCACTTTTTCCGTTTTTTTCCTCTCGTCCTGAAAACTCAAGTCGCCGGCCAACCGGCAGGTCGCCTGTTGCCTGGTCCCGGATAAATAAGGTTCGAGGTACTGATAACTGACCTTGACCGGAAAGCTGACCACCACCTGGCTGTCGGCCGGCAGCTCAATCGGGCGGTCCAGGGAAACCGGCAGGCGGAAGTATTCCTTCTCATTGATCATGACCTGAAGTTGATAAGAAACCAGAGAGTAATTTCTGGAAGAATTATTTTCCAGCCTGACCTGGAAGGACAGGGTCAGCCCGGACCCGGACAGCTCTTCGATCTTCGTTTCCTTCAAGGTCAGTTCGATATTTTTGCGGGCGGCGGCTCCGGCGGCAGAGCTAAGCGCCGCCGGGTGCAATGCTTCGACCAGAACTAAAAAAATTAAGGCTGTTCTTTTTACGTTCATCATGTCACATCAGGTAAAAATCTCTTACGGCCGGTAGATAAAAATACCTTAAAACCGACCCGATTACAAGCAGCCCGAGATTTTTCTGGATTCTTGACCGGGCCGGATATAAACTAAGTTAAAATACTTAAAAAATCAGGAGGATTCATGGCCGCAAAAAAACAACTCTGGCCGGCGATCATATTGTGCCTGATCCTGGTCCTGTCCAACTCCCTCGCTTTTTCGGACCAGGAGTCAAAGCAAGCGACTCAGCCCTGGAGAGTTGATGATGTCATTAACCAGGAGCGCGCTTCGGATTTTCAAATCTCGCCCGACGGCAGCCGGGTGGTCTGGGTTAAAAACATTCCGGATAAGGAAAGAGACGGACGGGTTTCTCACCTGTTCTTGAACTATCTTGACCGGGAACAACCGTCCTTACAGCTGACCAGGGGCTCCTCCTCTGAATCCCGTCCCAGGTGGTCTCCCGACGGGCAGAGGGTCGCCTTCCTCAGCAGCCGGACCGAGCCCGCAGCCGGAACCTCGAAAGAAGAAGACGCAAAAGGACAGCAGCTGTGGTTGCTCGACCTTAGAGGCGGCGAGCCCTGGAAGGTCACCAGCCTGGAATTCGGGGCGCTGGGTTACGACTGGGTGGACAATGACCATTTTCTGATACTGGCCCGGGAGCCAAAGACTTTAAGGGAAATAAAAGAGAAAGAGAAAAAAGACGACTCGATGGTCTACGAAGACCAGGAACACATGATTCCCCAGAGATTGTTCATATACTGCCTCAAAGAAAAAACCTGGCATCGTTTGACTGAAAATGACGACCAGATCACCAGCTTTGAGCTTTCCCCGGACAAAAAACTGGTCGTTACCAGGAACAACCAGAGTCTGAGTTACGAAGTGGACAAAAGAGTCAAGCCCAAATATTTCCTGGTCAACCTGCAGGACAGATCCAGCCGGGAAATTTTCCCCGACCCCTACTTCAAGCCGACCGGTATTTACTGGGACCTCAACAGCCAGGGTTTTTACTTTACGGTGATGAGGACCGTCGACCCGGTCAACGAAACCACCGGAGCCGAATTCCTTTACTACTATGACCTGAAAAGCGGAAGCCACCGGGAAATCAACCTCGACTGGGAATGGGGCCTGATGGGCATGGGGTTGGAAGTCAGAGAGGACGGCTTTGTGGCTTTCCTGGCCAGCGGAGCGGTCCCCAGATGGCGCCGTTATTACCGTCAGGGAGACGGATTTATCCACCGGGAGCTGGAAGGCAACCACTATCCTCACGTTTTTAACCTGAATCTCCAGTTGAAGGGCGACCGTCTGGTTTACGCTCACACCACCGCTTCCCGGCCTCCGCAGTGGTTTTCCGGTCGGCTGGAAGACAACAGAATAATCACCGAAAAACAGCTGACCGAACTCAACTCTCATCTCCAGAGCAGGAAGATGGCCCGGACTGAAGTTATAAAATGGAAGGGAGCTCTGGGAGATGAAATTGAAGGCATTCTCTATTATCCCCACGAATACCGGCCGGGTCAGAAGTATCCCCTTTTCCTCAATATTCACGGCGGGCCCATGGGCATCGATCTGGACGCTTTTGATGAATCGTACGCTTATTATCCAAATATTCTGGCCCAGAAAGGCTGTTTTGTCCTGATGCCCAATTATCACGGCTCGATGGGCTACGGACAGAAATTCTCCGAATCCATACGCGGTCATTATTATGAATATGAAATCGAAGATATGCTGAAGGGCATAGACTATCTGGTGGCCAGAGGACTGGTCGACCCCGGTCGGCTGGGCACGATGGGTTGGTCGAATGGGGGCATACTGAGCATCGGCCTGGCTGTCTGGACCGACCGCTTCCAGGTGGCCGGCATCGGCGCCGCCGATGTCAACTGGATCAGCGATTACGGAACCTGCGCCTTCGGCGTCAGCTTCGACAATTATTACCTGCTCGGGCCGCCCTGGGAACGACCGGATTACTACATTAAAAAATCGCCGCTGTTTCATTTCCAGGACATGAAAGTACCGACCATCATTTTCCACGGAACCGAAGACACCAGCGTTCCCTTCGGTCAGGGAATGGAACATTACCGGGCTCTTAAGGAGATCGGGAAAGCTCCGGTCCGGTTTATCATCTTCCCCGGCGAGCCCCACGGGCTGAGAAAACTCAGCCACCAGCGGCGGAAAATGGAAGAAGAACTGGCCTGGTTTGATAAGCATTTCTTTAAGACCTTTCGCCCTGAAAGTGAAGCTTTGAAGGACAGCTCCCCCCTCGACCTGGCTCTCAAGGCTCAGAAATTCGGCCGGAGCGGACGTTCTTACGGCCTGCTGGTTAAGGGCAAGCTGATACCGGAAACCGTCGGCTGGGAAGACCTGGAAGTCGGCCGGTTCGAGGTGACCAGAGCCCAGTGGAAAGCCTTTGATCCCGGATACCAATTCGAGCCTGGGACCGAAAATTACCCGGTCTCGGGAATTACCTTTGACCAGGCCCAGAAATATGTTCGCTGGCTGAGCCAGCTGACCGGGGAAAATTACCGTCTGCCCGGAGAGCAGGAAGCCAGGAAGCTTCTGTCCGCGGCCACGGCTGAAGACAACACCCTGGATTACTGGGCGGGTTATCCGGTCAACTTCGACGACGCCAGACGGCTGGGACAGGTCGTTTCCGGTCTCAAGGGCAAAGCTCCCCTGCTGCTCCCCGTCGACCGGTTCTCGCCGGCCACCGATAGCCTGATTTACGGTCTGGGCGGCAGCGTGGCCGAATGGACCGTTGACGCCGCCGGGAAAGGCAAAGCGCTGGGACTGAGCGCCGTTCACCGCTCAAAAGCCGCCGAAGCCTATGCGCCGCCCCCGGCCGAATATACCGGCCTCCGGGTCTTCAAACAGGCTAAAAAACAGGTAAAATATCCATGATGAAAAAATTGCGGGCAGATTTCCGCCACCGGCAGCTGTTTGTGCAACTTTTCGGGGCGGACGTCTATGCCGTCGGCGGTTTCGTCCGCGACTGGCTGCGGGGCGTGCCGACCGAGGAAGTCGACCTGCTGGTTCAGGGACACCACCTGGAAGAAATAATCCCGAAATTGCAGCTCCGGGGCAAGGTTGACCTGGTGGGAAAAAGTTTCGGGGTCATAAAGTTCACGGTTGACGGTCGCACCTACGACCTGGCCCTCCCCCGCAAAGACCAACCCAGCCAGGCGGCCGACGGGCAGCAGCGGGGCCATAAAGATTTCATCATCAAGGCTGACCCCTACCTGCCGCTGGAAAAAGACCTGGAGAGAAGAGACTTCCGCTGCAACAGCCTGGCCCTGCGGTTATCGGACGGAGTCCTGATCGACCCCTTCCGGGGGGCTGAAGACATCAGGAACAGGATTATCAGGCTGACCAATCCCCGGGCTTTTCCCGACGACCCGCTGCGGGTGCTGCGTGCGGCCCGATTCGCCTCGGTCCTGGAATTTTCCATAGACCCGGACATCTACCTGATAGCCAGAGACATTGACCTGAAGGGCCTGAGCGTGGAGAGAGTCAACGAAGAGCTGTTCAAGATTCTGCTCCTGTCGCGCCGCCCTTCACGCGGCCTTCAGGAAATGCACCGCCTTGGCGTTCTGCGACAGCTTTTCCCGGAGCTATACCGTCTGACTCTGTCGATCCAGGATTCAATCTTTCATCCGGAGAAGGACGAGTTCGGACATCATACGGTCTGGGCCCACAGCCTGCTTTCGGTCGACCAGGCCCGGGCCATCGCTGATTTTACCCGCCTGGAGCCTACCAGAAAGCTGAGCCTGCTCCTGGCCGCTCTTTTCCATGACACCGGCAAGCCGGCCACCGCCTCCTGGGAATACAAAAAGAACCGGCTGGTAATAACCAACAACGGTCATGACCTGCTGAGCGAAAAGATCGCCCGAAAGGTTTTCCAGCGGCAGAAGATATTTTCCTGGAACGGATATAACCTGCGGCAGGTGGTGCCGATGCTGATCCGCCACCACCATCGGGTGTCCGAGCTGTGGTTGAACAGAAAGCTGGTTACCAAGAAAGCTTTCAACCGCCTGGCGGCTGATATCAAAGGAGAAATCGAGCTCCTGGTCTACCTTGACGCCGCCGACCGGGCCGGGCGCCGGGCCAGGATAATAGCCGGGCTCGACCGGCAGGCCCGGTGGCTGCTCAAAAAATTCGAAGAACTCAAGATCAATCGGGAAACCATCAAGCCGCTGATCATGGGGCGGGACCTCATCAAGCTGGGAGTGCCGCCCGGGCCGGGCATGGGCCAGCTCTTAAAAAAACTTTACCGGCTGCAGCTCGACAATCATTTTGAGACCAGGACTCAGGGATTGAAGCTGGCCAGAAAATTAATACGGGAGAAAAAATAGTGGCCATTCTGGTGACCGGAGGAGCGGGCTACATCGGCTCTCATGCCGTGAAAGAGTTGCTCCAGAGAAAATATGAGGTGATTATTTTCGATAATCTCAGCACCGGACGCCGGGAACTCGTCCGGGGCGGCAGTTTCATTCAGGGCGACCTCAGGTCCCTGGAGGAAGTGCGAACCGTCTTCCGCCGCTATCCGGTGGAAGCGGTGCTGCATTTTGCCGCTCTGATGCAGGTCGGAGAATCTTACGCCGACCCCCAGAAATATTACCTGCACAATCTGACCTCGAGCCTGAATCTGCTTCAGGTCATGCTGGAAGCCGGAGTTAAGAACTTTATTTTTTCCTCCAGCGCCGCCGTTTATGGCCAGCCGGCTGAGATTCCAATACCGGAAGACCATCCCCTGCTGCCGATTAACCCTTACGGGGCCAGCAAGTTCATGGTGGAAAGAATTCTCACCGATTACGACCGGGCCTACGGGCTTAAATACGTTTCGCTCCGCTACTTTAACGCGGCCGGAGCCGACCCCGACGGGGAGCTGGGCGAATGGCATGACCCCGAAACCCACCTGATCCCCAGCCTGTTGCTTCACCTGCTGGGACGAAACCCAGGGTTTCAGATTTTCGGAAACGACTTTCCGACGGCCGACGGCACGGCCGTCAGGGATTATATCCATGTCACCGACCTGGCCGGAGCCCACGTCCTGGCCCTGGAAAGCTTGAAAGCCGGAGGACCGAGCCAGGCTATCAACCTGGGTTCTTCCCGCGGTTATTCGGTCCTTGAGGTCGTCCGGGCCGCAGAAAAGGTAACCGGCAGGAAAATTAGCCCAAAATTCGGCCCGCGGCGTCCGGGCGACGTTCCGGTGCTGCTGGCTTCCAGCGAAAAGGCGGAGAGGCTTCTGGGCTGGCAGAGGCGATTTTCCGACCTGGAGTTTATAATCGAGACCGCCTGGAAATGGCACCTTAACCACTGAGGCCGGGCGGTCGGGCCCGGTCTGGACGGTTGATTAATCTGAGTTATGATGTTATAAACAAAGACTGGAGTGATGAAATGCGTGTTCGCCCTTATTTCATAATAGTGATTATTCTGGCCGCAGTAGTGGCCTTAAACTTCTCCTGTTCCCCCGGGGCTCCAAAGACAACCGTTCCCAAAACTACCGGCCGCCTCCCGGCCGAAGAGCCCGGGCCTTCTCCGAAAGCTGCCGAACCCGGGGGGACGACAAACCAGACAGAAGCCTCCGAGCCGGCGACTGAAACGGCTAAGACCGAACCGGAAACTCAGGACAGCCCGGCCCAGACCGAAGAGGTCTATGCCCTCATCCAGGAAGCTCAGGCTGCCCTGGAAAAGGGCGAACTGGACAGGGCTCTTAACCTTCTGGACCAGGCCTATTCGGTTCTGCTGAGAATTGAAGCCCCGCCGGAGTCGGATCTCTACCAGGAAAAAAACGACCTGCGAATCATGCTGGTTCAAAAGATTCAGCAGGTTTATGCCTTCCGGCTGCCCAGCCCGATCAGCAACCACAAGACCATTCCCCTGGTCGACAACAGCTGGGTGCAGCGGGAAATAAAGAGTTTCCAGACGGTGGAAAAGAAATTTTTTGAAGAGGCTTACCGGAGGGCCGGCCTGTACCGCCCGATGATCATTGAAGAGCTGAAGAAGGCCGGTCTGCCCGAAGAACTGTCCTGGCTGCCCCTGATCGAAAGCGGCTATAAGCCCCGGGCTCTTTCCAGAGCCCGGGCCCTCGGTCTCTGGCAATTCATCGCTTCCACCGGATACCGTTATGGCCTGAAGAGGGATAAGTTCATTGACGAAAGAATGGACCCGGTTAAATCAACCCGGGCGGCCATCAGGTATCTGCAGGAACTGCATGATTTCTTCGGCGACTGGAGCACAGCCATTGCCGCCTACAACTGCGGGGAAATCAGGGTTCAGAATGTCATCCGGGCCCAGAAGATAGATTATCTCGACAACTTCTGGGACCTGTTTGCCAACCTGCCCTACGAAACCGCCCGCTATGTGCCAAGGTTTATCGCCACCCTGTTGATCATAGAAAATCCTGAAAAATACGGCTTCAGCCTGCCACAGCCCGAGCCGGCCCTGGCTTACGAGACGGTCACCATTCAAAAACCGACCCGGTTGCCGGCGCTGGCCTCCAGGCTCGGTCTCAGCCAGGACCTGCTGGTTCAGCTCAACCCCGAGCTGCGGCACGATTCCACACCCAACTACCAATATGAACTGCGCGTTCCGCCCGGTTACGCCGAACAGACGAGCGCCTGTCTGTCTGAACTGCCAAGCTGGATTCCTCCCGAGGCTGTCTTCGGCTGGCATACCGTCAGGTCAGGCGAAACTCTGGGTTTGATCGCCCGGCGTTACCGGACCACCATCCAGGCCATCGTCCGGCTCAATAACCTGAAAAACGCCCGGTTGATCTATCCCGGGCAGAGACTCAAAATACCGGGCCGGGCCCAGGGTTTAACTCCGGCCGAGGATGACGGGGGGTCGGCCGCGGTCAATCAGCCCGGAGAAGCGGCGCGAAATGAGGGCCTCACCTATGTGGTGAAGGCGGGAGATACTCTGTACCAGCTGTCCAGAAACTTCGGCCTGAGCGTGGAAAAAATTAAAAGGGACAATAATCTGGAAACCGACATACTGGTTCCAGGGCAAAAATTGGTGATCAAAACCAATTGAGCATATCGACCCGGTTAAAAGAATAGAACAGGAGGGGCAAATATGAAATCACGCGGGCTAATCTTTCTGGCCGCTCTGGCTTCCTTTTGTCTGGTTCTGTCAGGTTTCAATCTGCAGGCCGAGGACAAGGTCAGTCAGCTGGAAAACAGATTGCGTGATCAACTGACCGACATCCGAAAATCTCTGGACGGAGTTCTCGGTCTGGCGGTCAAAGACCTGGCTTCGGGCCAGACCTTTTTCCTTAACGAAAACGAAATTTTTCCCCAGGCCAGCTCCATCAAGATAGCCATTCTGCTCGAAGTTCTTAAGCAGGCTGAAGAAAACCGTCTGCGGCTGGAAGAGTTTGTTGACCTGAAGCCGGAAAGCAAGGTGGGCGGCGGTCCCATTTTGAACTACCTCGGCTACCCGTCGCTCAAAATTTCAATTCGCGACCTCTGCGTCCTGATGATTGTCCTGTCCGACAACACCGCCACCAATCTGCTGATTGACCGGGTGGGGCTGGAAGCGGTCAATAACCGGTTGACTTCGCTGGGCCTGAAGCAGACCAGGCTCCGGAGGAAAATGATGGACCTCACAGCCGCCGAGGAAGGCCGGGAAAACATCTCCACGCCCAGAGAGATGTTGACCCTGCTGGAGAAAATCTATCAGGGAAAAGTGCTGGGAACAGACTACCGGCAATTGTTCTTTGATTGGCTGTCGCTGCCCAAGGACAGCCCGCTTCAGCAGGCGGTGCCCGAAGGGGTCACCGTGGCCGACAAACCGGGCGAACTGGAGGCCGTGCGCTGCGATTCCGGACTGGTGTTCCTGAAAAAGAAGCCCTATATCATCTGTCTGATGACCACCTACCTGGCTCCGTCAGAAGACGGCAACGCGGTCCTGAAGAAAATCGGGCGCCTGGTTTACAACCACTTTGACCGCCTGGAGAGGTCCAGCGAGTACGGCCGGATCGTCTCGGAAAGATGACCTTCACCGCTACCACTCGGGGATGACCGGTTCCACTCCCAGTCCCGGCTTATCCGGCAGCAGCCAGCGGTCTCCTTCCAGGGTCAAGCCGCGGAAGGGGTCGTTATTTATGAGAATATTTCCGTCAAGGTCGGCATAGTCAAAAAGCGGTGTCAGCGTGGCCGCGGCCGCGATGGCCAGGCTGCTTTCGATCATGCAGCCAATCATCAGCTTCAGGCCATGGGCTCGGGCCACGGCTACCAGCCGCAGGGCTTCCTGCAGTCCGCCGCATTTCATCAACTTGACGTTTATCCCGTGGAAGGCCGAGGCCAGAGCCGGCACGTCCTGGATCTTGTGAACGCTCTCGTCAGCCATGATCGGAATCTTCACCCGCTCTTTAAGCCAGCGGTGGTCTTCCAGGTTATCGGCCGACATCGGCTGTTCCACAAATTCCACTCCGCGCTCGGCCATCCAGTTAATCATCTCCAGGGCCTGCTGTCGGTCTTTCCAGCCTTCGTTGGCATCGACCACCAGCGGACGGTCGGTCACCTGCCTGAGACCTTCAATGTGCTTTTTATCATCGGCCACCCCGGCTTTAATCTTCAGTCTGCGGAAAGCCGGAGCCGACTGGGCCGTCTTCTGCATGACCTCAACCGTATCAATGCCGATGGAAAAAGTGGTGGGCAGGGTTCGGTTGCGGTCCAGGCCAAAAAACCGGTAAAGAGGAATCCGAAGGCTCTTGCCGACCCAGTCCAGGATGGCCATATCCAGGGCGGCCTTGGCCGCGTTCTGCCCGGGAGCCAGGGCTTCCAGCTCCCGCCAGCGGTCCTGGTATTCCCAGAGGTCCTTTTCCAGAACCGGCAGGGCCCGCTGAATGAATTCCCGGTTGCTTTCGGCGCTTTCGTTGTACCTGGGTATGGGCGCCGACTCTCCATAAGCAACGATTCCGTCCTTCTCCAGCCGGACCAGGACATTTCTCCTGGTGTTCCAGGTGCCCCGGGACAGAGTCCAGGCCTGACGCAGTTGCAGTTCGTAGATGATGGTGCTGACTTTAACCGAACCTTCCCCGGTTTTATACTCCTTCTCTTTTTGAACCTTCCCCCGACAGGTATTAAAAAGGGAAGAAGCTATCAACAATCCCCCGGTTTTTAAGAAATCCTTTCTTCTCATGGGCTCCTCCACAGATTTCCAATATATTAATCCAAATCCGGCCGGCCAACAAAAGATTTTTTATTGCCGCCCGATAATATTATAATGTCTTGGAAGGAGGTTTATCCCGAAATGAAAAAAATATTTATCTTAGCCGCGGCCACCGTGATGATGCTTATATTTTTCAACTCCTGTCAGAAAGTTCAACAGGCTGCTGTGGCCGGGGTGGTCATCAATCCGGTAGAAAACATGTATTCCCGGGCCGACGACCAGGCGGATGTGGTCAGCCAGGCCCTGCTGGGCACGACCGTCAAAATACTCAAGACCGAAAAGGATGCCCGAGGTCGGATCTGGCACCAGATTGAAACGCCGGACACTTACCAGGGCTGGATTTCAGGACAGGCCCTGCGGCTTTATGGCCGCGAGGATAAACCCTACGCTTCGGAAGGACAGGTTATAGAGATTACCAGTCTGTTCGCCTACCTCTATTCCGGACCGGACGTCACCAAACAGAAGCCGCTGCTATTCGCTCCTATCAGTTCGGTCCTGGTGCTGGAGAAGTTCGAAGGCCGCTGGGGAGAGGTAATACTGCCTGACAGCCGGAAAGCTTTCATCCAGATGGGAGACGGCCAGGTGAAACAGGCGCCTTTCCAGAGACCGCGCCTGAGTCCGGAGCAGATGGTGGAGCTGGCCAAAAGGTTTCTGGGGTTGCCCTATTTCTGGGGAGGAACCAGTCCTCTGGGGCTTGATTGCTCGGGCTTTGTCCAGCTGATCTACCGGCTGAGCGGAGTGGAAATACTGCGCGACGCCGATATCCAGTTCACCAGTTCGGGTTTGCTGGAAGTGCCCGCCGGTCAGGAAAAAGCCGGCGACCTGGTGTTTTTCGGCCGTAAGAGTATCAGCCATGTCGGCCTGATGATCAGCGACAGGGAGTTCATCCACGCCACCACCTACCAGAAACCGGTGGTCCAGATATCAAACCTGCACGATAACTACTGGCAGGGCATTTATCGGGGTTGCCGCCGTCCGAAAGATTAGAGGCTCATAGATTGCCCTCCGACCGCCGGACCTAAATTCCAATTTCAGCCGGCAAAATCTTTATCGTCCGGAAGGCCTCTCGGAACGCAGACCGGACTGGCCGGTCCGACCTGATTCAGAAGGCCGGAAATCTATTTGGCGGGTTTGCTTTTTTCCTTTTCTTTTTTTCTGGCTTTTTTCTTATATTCGGCACCCAGCAATTCCAGCATGGCCATCGGGGCGCCGTCGCCAGAACGGGGGCCCAGCTTGACCACTCTGGTATAACCGCCGGGGCGCTCCTTGAACCTTGGCCCGAGCTCGGAAAATAATTTCTGAACGGCCGCTTCCTTGGTCAGATAAGCCAGAGCCAGCCGCCGGGCAGCCAGCGTATCTTTCTTGCCCAGGGTAATCATTTTCTCGGCCACCGGCCTGGCCGCTTTGGCCTTGGCCAGGGTGGTCTTGATTCTTTCTTTCTCCAGAAGAGAGGTAACCAGATTCTTCAGCAGGGCCCGGCGATGGGCAGTATTCCTTCTGAGTTGATAGCGTTTAACCCGGTGTCTCATGCTTCCAGCTCCTTATCGCTTTTACTCTGCTTGATGACTGACTGAACCTGCTCCAGCAGCTTGGGATGCAATTCCAGGTTCAAACCCAGGCCGATCTCGGCCAGTTTATTCTTGATTTCTTCCAGCGACTTACGGCCGAAGTTCTTGGTTTTCAGGAGCTGTTCCTCGGTTTTCTGGACCAGCTCGTAGACATGACTGATTCCGGCCGCGCGCAGACAGTTGTTGGCTCGGACCGAAAGTTCCAGGTGGTCGATAGTATGAGCCAGGGTTTCCACCTTGTCGAGGTACGGGATCTCCTTCTTGGGCATCATGGTTTCCCGCTCCAGGGGCTCGTCGACAATATTGAGGAAAATGGCCAGGTGGTCTCGCATCAGCTTGGCCGCCTGGGACAGGGCATCGGTCGGTCGGATGGCCCCGTTGGTCCAGATTTCCAGAGTCAGGCTTTCGTAATCGATCCGCTTGCCGACTCTGGCCGGCTCAACCGTATAATTAACCTTCAGAATCGGCGAGTGGGAAGAATCCAGGGGAATAAAATCCAGGCTCAGCTCGCTGTCAAAGTTCTGGTCGGCGGTGATGTAACCGCGGTTGTTCCTGACCACCATTTCCATCTCCAGTTTGCCGTCAGCATCCAGGGTGGCAATATGAACATCGGGATTCAGGATTTCGACATCGGAATCGTGGACGATATCCCCGGATTTGACTTCGGCCGGACCGACCACCTTCAGGGTCATTCTCCTGGGTTCGTTGACTTTGAGTTTCAGGGGAATGGTCTTAAGGTTGAGGATGATATGGGTGACATCCTCCACCACTCCGGGCAGAGTGGAAAATTCATGCAACACTCCCCCAATCCTGACAGCGGTTATGGCCGCCCCGGTTATTGAGGACAGCAGAATTCTTCTCAAAGAATTGCCGATGGTGATGCCGTAGCCGCGTTCAAAAGGCTGGGCCTGAAATCGGCCATAAGTATCGCTAAGAGTTTCATAATCGCATTCCAAAAATCTTGGCCTCTGAAAACCAAGTTCAGTCATGGGTCCTCCTTAAAAGGAAGGTCAACTTCAGGCTGCCTTCCTCGTTATTTCGAATAAAGCTCGACCACCAGATGTTCCTCAACCGGAATGGTGATATCCTGTCTGGTAGGCAGAGCGACCACCTTGCCCCGGCAATTATCCCAGTCCATCTCCAGCCAGCCGGGGAGGGTTTTGGTTCGGTTGGCTTCAACCAACGCTTTGAAATTTTCGTTCTGGGCAGATTTTTCTTTAAGCACCACTTCATCCCCGGCTTTTACCAGGTAGGACGGGATGGTCACTTTTCTGTCGTTGACCAGAATATGTCCGTGGGTGATTATCTGACGGGCATGAGACCGGGACTGAGCCAGACCCATCAGAAAGACCACATTGTCCAGTCTTCTTTCCAGCATCACCAGCAGGTTTTCGCCGGTGACTCCTTTCTGCTGTTCGGCCCTCTTGAAGAACAGCCGGAACTGCTGTTCCGACATGCAATAGTACCTTTTGAGTTTCTGCTTTTCCCGGAGCTGCAGGGCATAGCCCAGCACCCTTTTGCGCATCCGGCCGTGCTGCCCGGGAGCGAAGGGCCGTCTTTCCAGCGGGCACTTATCGGTCAGACATTTATTGCCTTTCAGGAAAAGCTTGGTTTTTTCTATCCGGCACAAGCGACAATCCGGTTTTTGATACCTGGCCATGATCGGTCTCCTTTAAACTCTTCTTCTTCTTCTCACCCGGCAACCGTTGTGGGGTATCGGGGTGACATCCCGGATGGACTTGATCTCCATTCCGGCCGCCTGCAGGGCCCGGATGGACGACTCCCTCCCGGCTCCCGGCCCCTTGACTCTGACATCTATGTAGCGGACGCCGAATTCTCTGGCCTTGCTGGCCACTTCTTTGGCCGCCAGCTGAGCGGCAAAAGGCGTCCCCTTCCTGGCACCCTTAAAGCCGGAAGTGCCGGAACTGGCCCAGCAGATGGTATTCCCCTGCTGATCGGTTATGGTGATGATGGTGTTGTTGAAGGTTGACTGAATATGAGCTACCCCGAAGGTAACTTCTTTTTTAATTTTTTTCTTCTTGGCTTTGGCCTTGGGCATGAATTTTCTCCCTTACACTAAGCTTTTTTCTCTTTCAGTTTCTTGATGGTCTGGCCGCGGGGTCCCTTGCGGGTGCGGGCGTTGGTTCTGGTCCTCTGCCCGCGGACCGGAAGGTTCCGCTTGTGCCGCTGACCGCGGTAGCAGCCGATATCGATCAGCCGCTTGATGCTCTGGGACACTTCTTTGCGGAGGTCGCCTTCGATCTTCTCGCGCTTTTCGATTATCTGGCGGATTTTGTTGATTTCATCCTCGGTCAGTTCTTTGACCTTCTTGTTCTTATCGATCCTGGCTTCCTCCAGGATTTTGTTGGCTTTGGACCTTCCGATACCGTAGATATAGGTCAAACCAATCTCGATCCTCTTTTCCGGCGGAAGTGTGATACCTGCGATTCTTGCCATGGTCTCCTCTTTTATCCTTGTCTTTGTTTATGTTTGGGGTTGGAACAGATCACTCTGATCACCCCTTTTCTCCGGACAATCTTACAGTTCCGGCAGATTTTCTTGACTGATGCTCTGACCTTCATCTTACACCTCACTTAAACCTGTAAGTGATACGCCCTTTGGTCAAATCGTAAGGCGATATCTCTACCAACACCCTGTCTCCCGGCAAAATCCGGATAAAGTTTTTTCTCATCCTGCCCGAAATATGGGCCAGGATTATATGCTTGTTGGCCAGCTCGACTTTAAACATGGCATTGGGCAAGGTTTCCAGCACCACGCCCTCAATTTCAAAGACGTCAGTCTTAGGCATTGGCCGTTCTCCCTGCCTTAAACCCCTCGGCTTCCCGGCTGTCAAGCGATAGGATCTCAACGCCGTTGCCGGTCAGGGCCACGGTATGCTCAAAGTGGGCCGCCAGGCTCCTGTCCCTGGTAACGGCCGTCCAGCCGTCATCCAGCACCTCCACCTCCCAGTGGCCGGCGGAGATCATCGGTTCTATGGCCAGGGTCAGCCCCCTTTTCAATCGGGGACCATGACCGGGCAGGCCAAAATTCGGCAACTGGGGCTCCTCGTGAAGGCTGCGCCCGATGCCATGGCCGACAAAGGCCCGGATGACCGAAAAGCCGGCTGTTTCCACTTCCTGCTGTATGGCCGCCGAGACGTCGGACAATCTGTTGCCTTCCTTCAGCTCTTCCAGTCCGCGATAGAATGATTTCTCGGCCGCCGCGATCAACCTTAGAGCCAGCTCTGAGACCTGGCCCACCGGAACGGTCAACGCCGCATCTCCATAAAATCCTTCATAAACGACTCCAAAATCAAGACTGACGATGTCTCCTTCCTGGAGACGGCGGCCGGAGGGAATGCCGTGCACAATTTCCTCGTTTATGGAAACACAGAGCGAGGCCGGGTAACCCCGGTAGCCCTTGAAGGCCGGCTCCGCCCCCAGTTCGCGGGCCCTGGTTTCGGCGTAAGAATCCAGTTCTCTTGTTTCCAGCCCCGGTCTGATCATCTCTTTGAGTTCAGACAGGATTCTGGCCACAATCTGAGAACTCTTCTTCATCATCTCGATTTCCGCGTGCGATTTATAAATAATCATGGCCGGCTCGATGCTCCCCGGGCTCCGCGAATCCGTTCATCCAGAATCGACCGGATGGAGCTGAAAACCTCTTCCACCGTCCGTTGACCGTCCACCCGGAACAGCACCTGCTTGCGGGAGTAATGTTCCAGCAGGGGCCCGATTGTTTCAAGGTAGATTCGGAACCTCTCCTTGATGACCTCGGGACGGTCGTCGTTTCTGACCGTAAGCTCAGCCCCGCAAGCCGGGCAGCGCCGGTCAGCCGGCGGTTGGCTGTTATGAACATTATATACAGTGCCGCACTCCGGGCAAACCCTGCGGCCGGATAAACGTTCCATGACCGCTTCTTCAGAAATCATAATTTCCAGAGCTGTTTCCGGGCGACCGTTCTCAACCTTTTCCAGGAGCAAGGCCTGGTTCAGGGTTCTTGGATAGCCGTCCAGAACATATCCGGCCCGGCAGTCCGGGTCATCAATCCTGTCTCTGACCACCCGCAGCACCAGTTCGTCGGCCACCAGCCGTCCCGACTTCATGATGTCGGCAACCATCTTTCCCAGCTCTGTTCCTTTTTTTACTTCCAGCCGGAGCAGGTCGCCGGTAGAAATGCGGGGAAACCCGTAGTGACGCTCGATCAGCTCACCCTGAGTTCCCTTGCCGCTACCAGCCGGCCCCAGCAGGATAATCCTCATCCTCTTCTCCCCCTCAGACGTCCGCTCCTCAGAAAACCGTCGTAATGACGCATTACCAGCTGGGCTTCTATCTGCTGGAGAGTATCCATGGCCACTCCGACCACGATCAGAATGGAAGTGCCGCCAAAATAGAAGTCAACGTTTAATCCCTGGGTGAACCATTTCGGCAGATTAGCTTCCAGGAACGGCCCGATCCCGGGCAGGGCTCCCACCTTGAAACCGGTCATCAAGAATTCGGGCAGAATGGCTATGGCCGCCAGATAAATCGCTCCCACCAGTGTTATCCGGCTGAGCACCTCATCTATGTAATCAGCGGTATTCTTGCCGGGTCTGATCCCGGGAATAAAACCGCCATACTTTCTGAGGTTCTCGGCCACATCGTTGGGGTTAAAGATGATCGACACATAAAAATAAGTAAAGAAGATTATGGCCGCTATGTAGAGCAGGTTATAAAGCGGCATGCCCATCCCGAACTGCCTGGCAATGGTCTGCAGTATCGGGGCTTTGGACAAATTGGCCAGGGTGGCCGGGATGGTAATGATGGAAGCGGCAAAGATGATGGGAATAACTCCACCGGTGTTGACCCTGAGCGGCAGATGGGTGCTCTGGCCGCCGTAAACCTTGCGGCCGATAACCCTCTTGGCGTAAGAAATCGGAATCCGCCGCTGTCCTCGCTCGACAAAGATGATAAAGGCGATGACCGCCAGCATCAGCACCATCAGGAAAATGATCCGGAGCGGGTCCAGGCTTCCGGTCCGCAGACCGCTGAGCAGGCTGTTGATGCCCTGCGGCAGGCCGACCACGATTCCGGCAAATATGATTAGGGAAATACCGTTGCCTATTCCCCTTTCGGATATCTGTTCACCGAGCCACATGATAAAGGTGGTGCCGGTGGTCAGGGTCAGCATGGTCAACAGCCTGAATCCCCAACCGGGGCTGGGCACAATTCTGGCACCGGTGGGGCTGGTCAGGCTTTCCAGAAAAATGGCAATGCCGAAGGACTGGATCAGGCAGATGACCAGCGTCCCGTATCTGGTATACTGGGTAATTTTCTTCCTTCCCAGCTCGCCCTCTTTGGACAGCCTTTCCAGGTAAGGCCAGACCACGGTCAGCAGCTGCAGGATGATGGAAGCGCTGATGTAGGGCATGATGCCCAGCGCGAAGATGGTCATCCTGGACATGGCCCGTCCGGAGAACAGGTCATAAAATCCCAGGATGGAACCGCGCTGAGTCTGCCAGAACTCAGCCAGAGCCGCCGCGCTGACTCCCGGATTGGGAATCTGAGCTCCGATTCGGTAGACAGCCAGAAGAAGAAGGGTGAAGATGACCCTCTTCCTCAGGTCAGGAATGCTGAAGATGTTGCGAATACTTTCTAACATTATTCCTTCCCGATGGTGATGGCTTTACCCCCGCTTTCTTCAATCTTCTTGACCGCAGACTGAGAGAAAGCATGAGCCTTTATGGTCTTGGGAGAAGTCAGTTGGCCTCTACCCAGAACTTTTACCAGTTCCGACTGGCTGTGGATCAGCCGGTGCTCGAGCATTTCTTTCAACCCGATTTCAGCCACCGGAAGTTTGTCCAGTCGGTCCAGGTTGATTTCGGTGTACTCGACCCGGAACATGTTTGTGAAGCCCCGCTTGGGCAGACGCCGATGCAGCGGCATCTGGCCGCCTTCAAATCCCCATTTCCGCTTATAACCGGCGCCGGCCAGCTGGCCCTTGTGACCGCGACCGGCCGTTTTTCCCAGACCGGAGCCAGGTCCCCGGCCTCTTCGCTTATCGCTTTTTCTGGCGCCCTGAGCTGGTTTCAATTTACTGAGATTCATGGCTTATCTGTCTCCTCTACATCGAGCAAATGAGAGATTTTCCTGACCATCCCCCTGATTTCCGGGCAATCCTTCCTGACCACCTGAGAATTGAGCTTTCTCAACCCCAGACCATAGGCCACCAGGCGGTGTTTCTGGGGATGGCCGATCAGGCTTCGAACCAACTTTATTTTCAGGTATTTTTCTTTCTTCATCTTGGCCTCACCTTAAGACTTGGCTTTCTCGCCTTCCTTGCCCCTTAACTTGTTGACCTCTTCCGGTTTCTTCAACTTCTTGAGGGCATCGATGGTGGCCTGGGCCACGGTAATCGGATTGCCGCTGCGGATGGATTTGGTCAGAATATCCCTGACCCCGGCCAGCTGCAGAATAACCCGGACCGCTCCGCCGGCGATCACGCCGGTTCCACGGGAAGCCGGCCGCAGGACGACGATTCCGGCATCGAATTCACCCTTAATCATGTGAGGAATGGTGGTGCCGGCCAGGGGCACCTCAATCATATGCTTTTTGGCGTCTTCAACGGCCTTGGCAATGGCCTGGGGCACTTCGCGAGCCTTGCCCAGACCGATCCCCACCCGGCCGCCTTCATTGCCCACGGCCACCAGGGCTGAAAAACTGAGGTTCTTGCCGCCCTTGACCACTTTGGTAACTCTTCTTATGGAAATGACCTGGTCTTTGAGCTCCAGCTCGGAGCCGACACCTTCTTCCAGCTTTTCCAATTCTTCGTGTTCCACGCTCATTCCTCCTTAATCGGTTAAAAGGCCAGGCCTTCCGCTCTCAGGGCCTCTGCCAGAGCCTTCACCCGTCCGTGATAGGGATAGATGCCGCGGTCCAGGACAATTCTGGTGATGTTTTTCTCTTTGAGTCTCCTGGCCAGAACCGCTCCCAGAAGGGTGCAGGCTTCTTTGTTCTTTAAGTTCTTGGCTTTTTCCCGGAAATCTTTTTCCAGAGTGGAGGCCGAGGTGATGACCCGACCGGCCAGGTCGTCTATCACCGCGGCATACACATAGCGGTTGGATTTAACGACCAGCACTCTGGGTCTTTCCGGAGTTCCCTGGAGTTTTCTCCTGATTCTTTTCCTGATTCTCTGTTTTCTGATTTTCTTGATTTCAGTCTTTGACTTAAGCACCGGCCACCCCCGCTTTTCTTTCTTTCTTGATGAGGACCTCGCCCACCAGCCGGATTCCTTTCTGCTTGTAGGGGTCCGGCCGACGGAACCTCTTGATGGTGTCGGCCACCTGGCCGACTTTCTGCTTGTCGATGCCCCGGACGGTCAACAGGGTTGGTTTTTCAGCCACGATCTCAATCCCCTGGGGGATTTCGTAAATCACCGGCCTGGAATAACCGACACTCAGTTCCAGCTTATTCTTCTCCACCTTGGCCCGGTAACCGACGCCGGTAATTTCCAGCTGCTTGGAGAACCCTTTTGAGACTCCGATGACAGCATTGTTGGCCAGAGCCCGGCACAGGCCATGAAACTGCCTGGTCTGCTGCTCCTCGTTTTCCCTGGTCAGAACCAGCTGATTGCCCTGCACTTCGGCCTTAATCCCGGCATAAAGAGGCGAGGTCAGCTTTCCCAGCTTGCCTTCGACCTCGATTCGGTCCGGATGAACCGTTACCCTGACACCGGCCGGTATCTCTATCGGCTTCTTACCTACTCTTGACATCCTCTTACCTCACCCACTGGATTACCAGATCTCACACAGCACTTCGCCGCCCACTCCCTGTTCCTCGCACTGTTTATCGGTCAGAAGGCCGCGGGAGGTGGAAATTATTACCACTCCCAGGCCGTCCAGAACTTTGGGAACAGAGTCCCGGGTGCAGTAGATGCGGCAGCCCGGTTTGCTGACCCGGCGAAGCCCGCTGATAACGCTCTGGTTGTCGTCTGTATATTTAAGGACTATATTCAGCACGCCCTGTTTGTTATCTTCAATCACTTTATAATTTTTGATATAACCTTCTTCTTTAAGGATCCTGGCCAGTTCGACTTTCAGGCGCGAAGAAGGCAGGTTAACCTCTTTCTTTTTAGCCCTGACGGCATTCCTGATTCTGGTTAACATATCGGCAATCGGGTCGGTCAGACTCATGTTTCTATCCTTTCCAAGTAATTTACCAGGAAGCTTTGGTAATCCCGGGGATTTCTCCCTTTAAGGCCAGTTGCCTCAAACAAAGCCGGCAGAGGTCAAATTTACGATAATAGCCCCTGGGGCGGCCGCACAACCGGCAGCGATTGCGATGGCGAATTCCATAACGGGGCTTTCTCTGATCCTTGACAATTTTTGCTGTAGTCGCCACTTTGACCTTCCTTTCTTTAAGATTCGCGGAAGGGCATGCCCAGTTTCTTCAGCAGAGCATACGCTTCCTTATCGTTTCTGGCCGTGGTCACTATGGTGATGTTCATGCCTCGCGGCCTCTCAACCTTAGTGTAATCAATTTCCGGAAAAACCAGCTGGTCCTTCAGGCCGATGGTGTAATTGCCGCGCCCGTCGAAGGAGTTGGCCGGCACGCCCCGGAAGTCCCTGACCCGGGGCAAGACGATATTGACCAGCCGGTCAAAGAATTCGTACATTCTCTTTCTTCTGAGAGTAACGTAACAGGCAATGGGCTGTCCTTTCCTGAGATGGAAGGCGGATATTGATTTCTTGGCCCGAGCGATAGCCGGCTGCTGACCGGTTATCAGGCTGAGCTCCATCCTGGCCGTGTCCAGAAGCTTGATGTTCTGGATGGCGTCACCCACTCCCACATTGACGATAATCTTCTCCAGCCGGGGCACGGCCATGGGGTTGTCGATCCCCAGTTCCTTTTGAAGTTCCTTGATTATTTCTTTCTTGTAACGTTCATACAACCTGCTCATCTTCCGACCTCTCAGGACCTTTCTAAGTTAGTCTGACATCTGGCGCAGACTCTTATCTTGGTTCCGTCCTCCAGAAGTTTATGTTTGAATCGTACTCCCCGCCCGCATTCCTCGCAGTAGAGCATAACCCGGGAGACATGAATGGGAGACTCTTTTTCCATAATGCCGCCCTGAACGTTCTGGCTGCGGTCGGGCCGGACGAAAACTTTGACGAAATTTATTCTTTCCACCAGCAGACGGTTTTTCTCCGGGATAACCCTCAACACCTTGCCGGTCTTGCCCCGGTCTTTGCCGCTGCGGACGATTACCAGGTCGTTTTTCTTGAAGGGAAATCTGGCCATCACAGCACCTCCGGAGCCAGCGATATGATCTTCATGAATTTCTTTTCTCTGAGCTCGCGGCCGACTGGACCGAAGACGCGGGTCCCGACCGGTTCGCCCTGTTTATCGATGATCACGGCCGCGTTGTCGTCGAAACGAATGTAAGAACCGTCCTTGCGCCGGACTTCTTTTCTGGTTCTGACGATGACCGCCCTGACCACCTTGCCTTTCTCGATCTTGCTGTCCGGGTCGGCTTCTTTGACCGAGGCCGAAATCACGTCTCCGATGGTTGCCACCTGACCCACTCCGCCCCCCAGAGGTGTAATGGCCATAATCCTCCGGGCGCCGGAGTTATCCGCCACCTTGAGCATGGTTCTCATCTGAATCATGTCAGTCCACCTTCACTCTCAGTTTCGGGTTCAATCTCTCTGGAAGCCAAACTGATTACCTCAGCCACCCGCCATCTTTTCAGCCGGCTGATGGGCCTGGTCTCCACGATCCTGACCACGTCACCCACCTGGCATTTCTCGTGCTCGTCATGGACCAGGAAGATTTTTCTGCGCTTGACGGTTTTCCGGTAGAGGGGATGCCTTTCCAGCCTCTCCACCTGAACCCTGAGGGTCTTGGCCGATTTCCTGGCCACGACCGTCCCCACTTTGGTCGTTATTCTTTTTTCTCGTTTAGCTTCCATGATTTATTCCGTCCCTTTTTTCTGAAATTCTTTTAACAGCGTCTTGATTCGGGCCAGGTCTCTCCTGATGTTCCGGATCTTCATCGGGTTGTCCAGCTGCCCCAGAGATTTCTGGAAGCGAAGCTTGAACAGCTGATCCTTGAGTTCCAGCTCTTTCTGTTTTAAGTCTTCAGCCGAGAGTTCTCTCAATTCCCTGATTTTCATTTTAGCTCCCTGTGCTCTCTTGATATGAACCTGGTCTTGATCGGCAGCTTGTTGGCAGCCAGGCGCATGGCTTCCTGAGCCACGCTGTGGTCGACGCCTTCAACTTCAAAGATGATTCGTCCGGGCTTGATGACGTCTACCCAGAACTCCGGGTCGCCTTTGCCGCGACCCATCCTGGTTTCGGTGGGCTTCTTGGTTACCGGTTTCCAGGGGAAAACCCGGACCCACATCTTGCCGCGCTTCTTGAGAAACCTGGTGATGGTCACGCGGCCGGCCTCGATCTGCCTGGCGGTCAGCCAGCACGGTTCCAGGGCCTGCAGGCCGTATTCGCCAAAGGTCAGCTCGGCCCCGCGCAGAGCCTGGCCTCTCATCCGGCCCCGTTGCTGTTTCCGGTATTTGACTTTCTTCGGCATCAACATGGTCAAATCTCCTCAGCCTCGATGATTTGAGAAGAGACTTTGGCTTTATCCACATCACCGCGGTAGATCCAGACTTTTATCCCGATCTGACCATAGGTGGTAAAAGCTTCGGTAAAGGCAAAATCAATGTCGGCCCGCAGCGTTTGCAGCGGCAGCTGGCCCTTCAGATACCACTCGGTTCTGGCGATTTCCACTCCGCCCAGACGACCGGCGCACATAACCTTGATTCCCTTGGCTCCCATTTTCAGAGCCATTTCCACCGCCCGCCGCATGGCCCGGCGGTAGGCAATTCTTTTTTCCAGCTGGGTAGCGATACCCTCGGCCACCAGGGCGGCATTGAGCTCCGGTTTGTCCACTTCTCTGATATCCACATACACCTCTCGCCTGGCGATGGCTTCCAGCATGTTCTTGAGGTTCTCGATTTCCTTTCCGCCCCGGCCGATGATGATGCCCGGCCTGGCCGTATGGATGATAACCCGGACCTTGGGACCGACTCTTTCCACATCGACGCTGGCGATGCCGGCATGTTCGTACTTTTCCCTGACGGCCTCTTTCATCTGCAGGTCTTCGTGGAACAACCTGGCATAATCCCGGCCTCTGGCGAACCAGCGGGAAGTCCACTGTTTGTTAAATCCTAAACGAAAGCCGATTGGATGTGTCTTCTGTCCCACCGTCTATCTCCCTTTCTTTTCGTCTAAGTAGATTTTGACATGGCTCATTCTTTTGAGCACCCGGTAAGCTCGACCCATGGGCGCCGGCCGGATCCTCTTCATGGACGGTCCCTGGTCAATCTGGACCCGGGCCACATAGAGATTGTCGACGTCCACGTTGGGCGCCTTCTGCTGGGCATTGGCAATGGCCGAGCGAAGCACCTTTTCCAGAACGGCACTGATCTTTTTCTTCTCGTTGAACTTAAGTATGGTCAGGGCCTCTCCGACCAGCCTGTTCCTGATCAGGTCGGCCACCAGGCGTCCCTTCTGGGGACTGATCCGCACATAGCGGGCAACGGCTTTTGAAAGATATTTTTCTTTTTCCATGGTTACTTACCCACTTTAAGCTGCCGGGCAGTCTTGGAAGTATGTCCCTTGAAGGTCCTGGTGGGAGCAAACTCGCCCAGCTTATGTCCGACCATCTGTTCGGTCACAAAGACCGGGATGAATTTGCGGCCGTTATGGACCCCGAAAGTCAAACCGACCATCTCCGGAATGATGGTCGAACGGCGTGACCAGGTCTTGATCACCTGGCGCTTTTCCCGGGCCGACTGAGCGGCCTGAACTTTCTCCAGCAATTTAGGGTCAACATAGGGACCTTTCTTAACAGATCTGCCCATGATTACTTACTCCTTCTCCTGATAATAAAGGCCTGGGTTCTTTTGTTCTTTCTGGTCTTGTAACCCTTGGTCGGAATGCCTTCAGGGCTGACCGGATGGCGCCCGCCCTTGGTCCGGCCTTCACCGCCGCCGTGGGGGTGGTCGATCGGGTTCATGGCGGTGCCCCGAACATGGGGTCTGATGCCCAGCCATCTGGTCCGCCCGGCCTTGCCGATTCCTATATTCTGATGGTCCAGGTTGGCCAGCTGTCCTACCGTGGCCCGGCAATCGAGATGAACCTTCCTGATCTCCGAGGACGGCAACCGAAGCTGAGCGTAACCGCCTTCCTTGCCCAGGATCTGGACGCCCGAACCGGCGGCTCTGGCCAGCTGACCGCCCTTGCCGATCTTTAACTCCACGTTGTGAACAATCGTCCCCACCGGGATATAGCGGAGAGGCATGGAGTTACCCGGCAGGATGTCAACCTGGGTATTGGCCGAGACGATGGTATCGCCGACTTTCAGGTTGAGAGGAGTCAGAATGTAGCGCCGTTCTCCGTCGGCATATTTGACCAGGGAGATAAAAGCCGAACGGTTGGGGTCGTACTCTACGGTTTCCACCACGCCCGGGACATCGATCTTATCGCGCTTGAAATCGATTATCCGGTACATTCTTTTGTGTCCCCCGCCCCGGTGTCTGACCGACAGATGACCGCGGTTGTTGCGCCCTCCGCTCTTGGGCAGAGGCACCAGCAACGGCTTATAGGGCTTATCGGTGGTCAGCTCTTCATAAGTCAGTCCGGTGCGGTGACGCAAGCCTGGAGTAACTGGTTTGTAAACTTTAATACCCATGGTTACACTGCCTCAAAATATTCGATCATTTTTTCGCCGGGTTTCAGCTTGACATAAGCTTTCCTTCTGTCCTTGGTCCGACCAAGCGTCCGGCCGAGCCTCTTGGTCTTACCCTTCAGGTTGACAATGGTCACTCTCTCCACTTTGACCTTGAACAACTCTTCCACCGCTTTTTTGACCTCGATCTTATTGGCTTCGGGAGCAATCTCAAAACAGACTTCTCGGTGAGATTCCTTCAACCTGGTGCTTTTTTCCGTAATCAGGGGCTTCAATATTACCTCTCTCGGGTCTTTGGTCATTTCAATCTCTCCACCAGGGAATTAAAAGAGCGCTGGCTGAAGACCAGCCACCGGTACCGGAGCAGGTCATAGATATTCAGGTGCTCGTCGTCCACAGCCTTAACTTCCGGAATATTCCTGACCGACCGAAACAGATTCTTATTGTCGCGGTCATCGACGATCAGGGCGGAATCGATATTCAAGCTCTTCAGCCAGCCGGCAGCTTCTTTGGTCTTGGGTTCGGAAATCTTGATCTCATCGATCACCAGCAACAGGTTTTCCGCCAGCTTGGCGGTCAGGGCAGACTTCAGGGCGTTTTTCCTGGCTTTCTTCGGAATGGCATAGCTGTAATCGCGGGGCTTCGGCCCGAAAACAGTTCCGCCGTGCTTCCAGAGAGGAGACCTGATGCTGCCCACTCTGGCCCGGCCCGTGCCCTTCTGGCGCCAGGGCTTGCGGCCGCCGCCGCTGACCTCACTCCGGTTTTTGGTGGAAGCCGTCCCCTGTCTCTGGTTGGCCAGATAGTTGACCACCGCCTCATATATCAGATGGTCTTTAACCGGATAGGAAAATATCTCTTCCGGCAGGTTCATTTCCTTAACCTGCTTGCCGCTTTGGTCTAACACTTGTACTTTCATGGCACTCTCTTCATTTATGAGGTCTTGGTTTTGAAGGTGCTCTTTTTAATCAGGACCACACCTCCGCTGGCTCCCGGAACCGCACCTTCGACTACCAGCAGGTTGTTTTCCTTATCAACCTGAATAACTTTCAGGTTGCGAACGGTCACCCGGTCGCCGCCCATCCGGCCGCCCATCCTGGTTCCCTTCATGACCCGGGAGGGAAAGGACGAAGCTCCGATCGAGCCGGGAGCCCGGTGAAACATAGAACCGTGTGCGGCGTCTCCGCCGGCGAAGCCGTGTCTCCTGACCACGCCCTGAAAACCCTTGCCCTTGCTCAGGCCGACCACGTGAACCTTCTCGCCAACCTGGAACAGGTCGACCAGCAGCTGGTCGCCTTCCTTGATTTCCAGCGGGCCGTGATACTTGACTTCCTTCAGGACTTTCAGAACGGGACTTTCGGCTTTCTTAAAATGGCCGGCCTCGGGCTTTCTGGTCTTCTTTCTGGTTTTGTCTTCAACCAGCCCGAGCTGCAGGGCTTCATAGCCGTCCTTTTCTCTGGTCTTCTTCTGGATCACGGTGCAGGGCCCGGCCTTGATGACAGTCACAGGAATAACATTGCCCTCTTCATCAAAGACCTGGGTCATGCCGATTTTTCTGCCGATGATACCTTCCACCATGGTCATTCTCCTGCGCCAAAGGCTTTGATTTCCACGTCGATTCCGGCTGGCAGGTCGAGCTTCTGCAGTTCCTCAATGGTTTCATTGCTGTATTCGCTGATGTCTATCAGTCTCTTATGAATCCTCATTTCGAAATGCTCTCTCGACCTTTTGTCGACATGCGGGGAACGAAGAACGCAAAACCGCTGAATCCTGGTCGGAAGCGGAATGGGGCCGGAAATTTTGGCTCCGGTTCTTCTGGCCTTGATCACAATGTCCTTTACCGATTGGTCCAGGAGCCGGTGATCGAATGATTGGAGTTTAATTCTTATCTTTTCCATGGTCGTTCCTCGTTCTCCATATGATTAACCTATTTATTCTCTATTCCAGGATTTCGGTGACGGTGCCGGCGCCCACCGTCCGGCCGCCCTCGCGGATGGCAAACCTCAAGCCTTTCTCCATGGCCACCGTGGTGATCAGCTCCACCTCCACGTTGGCATTGTCTCCAGGCATCACCATCTCCACCCCGGCCGGTAACTTTACCGTCCCCGTCACGTCGGTCGTCCGAAAATAAAACTGCGGACGATACCCGGTGAAAAACGGCGTGTGCCGCCCGCCCTCATCCTTGGTCAAGGCGTATATCTGCGCCCGAAACTTCTTGTGCGGCGTGATCGATCCGGGCTTGGCCAGAACCTGTCCTCTCTCTACCTCGTCCTTCCCTATCCCCCGCAGCAAACAACCTACGTTGTCTCCAGCCTGACCCTGGTCCAGTATCTTCCGGAACATCTCCACCCCGGTCACCACCGTCTTCTTCGTCTCCCCAAAACCTACTATCTCTACCTCGTCTCCTACCTTCACTATCCCGCGCTCCACTCTGCCAGTGACCACCGTCCCCCGCCCGGTTATCGAAAACACATCCTCTATGCTCATCAAAAACGGCTTGTCTATCTCCCGCACCGGCTCCGGTATGAACTCGTCCAGCGCCTTCATCAGCTCCCAGATCGGCTTGCCGCCCTCTCCCTCAGGATCGGCCATCGCCTTGGTCGCGCTCCCACGTATCACCGGCGTCTTGTCCCCGGGAAATTCATACTTGCTCAACAGCTCCCGAACCTCTAACTCCACCAGGTCCAGTATCTCAGGATCATCCACCAGGTCCACCTTGTTGATAAACACCACTATCGCCGGAACATCCACCTGACGAGCCAGCAAAATGTGCTCCCTCGTCTGCGGCATCGGCCCATCATCGGCCGCCACCACCAGGATCGACCCGTCCATCTGCGCCGCCCCGCTGATCATGTTCTTGATATAATCAACGTGCCCCGGACAGTCTATGTGCGCATAGTGCCTCTTCTCCGACTCATACTCCACGTGCGATAGAGCCACCGTCAAAATCTTCGTCGCGTCCCGACGAAACATCTTGGCGTCCGCCTTCGCTACCTCATCGTAGGGCTTGAACTGCGCCAACCCCTTCGTCGATAATACCTTGGTGATCGCCGCAGTCAACGTCGTCTTCCCGTGATCAATGTGCCCGATCGTCCCTATGTTAACGTGCGGCTTCGTCCTCGCAAATTTTTCCTTGGCCATCTCTTTTACCTCCTGGCTTCAGTAAAGGGAATTCTTCCCTCAATCCTGGCAATTATTTCTTCCTGGACATCAGCCGGCGTCGGGTCGTAGCGGAAGAACTCCAGGGAGAAAGAACTGCGTCCCTGAGTTATGGTCCTGAGCACAGTGGCATACCCGAACATTTCCGACAGGGGGACAAAAGCTCTGATAACCCGGGAACTGCCCTTGAGTTCCATGGCTTCTATGCGTCCCCTTCTGGCGTTGATGTCGCCGACCAATCCGCCTACATATTCATCCGGGGTTACAATTTCCAGTTTCATGATCGGCTCCAGCAGAACCGGAGCGGCTTTCTGCCCGGCCTCCTTAAAAGCCAGAGCCGCGGCGATTTTATAGGCTATGGCCACAGAATCCACCTCATGGTAGCTGCTGTCCAGCAGGATGGCTCTGACATCGGTTATCGGATAACCGGCTACCAGACCGGCTTCCATGGCCTCCCTGATTCCTTTTTCGATTTCCGGAACAAATTCCGTCGGGATGGTCCCGGATTTCAGTTTATTGACAAATTCAAAACCCCGGCCTCGAGGCAGCGGCTCAATCCTGATGAGGCAATGTCCAAACTGACTTTTGCCGCCGAGCTGACGAACAAATTTGCCCTCTCCCTCGGCCTCACGGCTGATGGTCTCTTTGTAAGCAACCTGGGGCCGCCCCAGTCTGGCCTGAACTCCGAACTCCCTGACCAGCCGGTCCATTATTATTTCCAGATGAAGCTCGCCCATTCCCCTGACCAGGGTCTGGCCGGTCATCGGGTCCTGGACCACCCTGAAGGTCGGGTCTTCGGACATGAATTTTTCCAGGGCGGAGAACAATTTTTGATGGTCGGCTTTGGTTCGGGGCTCGATGGTGGCTGAAACCACCGGCTCCGGAAAGGTCGGCGGTTCCAGCAGAATAGGCCGGCTTTTCAAACACAGAGTGTCACCGGTGGAAAGAGTTTTCATCCCGCCCAGGGCGGCGATGTCGCCGGCGTAGACTTCGTTTATCTCCCGGCGCTTGTTGGAATGCATTTCCAGCAGCCTGACCACCCGTTCTTCCTGGTCCTTGCTGGCGTTATATACCGAGGCGCCCACTTTCAATTTGCCCGAATAAACCCGGAAGTAAGCCAGATTGCCCAGAAAGGGATCGGTCATTATTTTGAATACCAGGGCGCAAAAATGTTCGCTGTCGGAGGCCTTCCGTTCTTCGGGCTGGTTGGTCCTGGGATGATAGCCCTTTACCGGCGGGATATCGGCCGGAGAGGGCAGATAATCGACAATGGCATCCAGCAGAGGGTGAACCCCTTTATTCCGGAAGGAGGCACCGAACAAAACCGGAATAAACTTCAGGTCAATCGTGCCCTTCCGGATGGCCTGCTTAATCTCCCGGGGAGTAATTTCTTCATCTTCCAGATATTTCTTCATCAACTCATCATCGACTTCGCTCAGAATCTCCAGAAGCTCCTTCCTGCGGGCTTCAACCTCTTCCAGATAGGATTCGGAAATCGGCCTCTTCTCAAAGTCGGTCCCCAGCAGGTCGCTTTTCCAGACGATTTCCTGCTTTTCCACCAGATCGATCACCCCGATAAATCTGTCCTCGGTTCCAATCGGGATCTGAATGGGCAGAGGTCTGGCCCCCAGACGGGTACGCACCTCGTCCACTGTTCTCAGCGGGTCAGCACCTAATCTGTCCATTTTATTCACATAAATAATTCTGGGGACCCGATACTTATCGGCCTGTCTCCAGACTGTTTCCGACTGAGACTCCACACCCCCGACGGCACAGAGTATAATAATTGCACCGTCAAGGACCCTTAAAGACCGCTCCACTTCGGCGGTAAAATCGACGTGTCCCGGGGTGTCGATTATGTTTATCCGGTGGTCTTTCCAGTAACAGGTTGTGGCAGCCGCTGTTATGGTAATGCCGCGTTCCTGCTCCTGAACCATCCAGTCCATGACGGCAGTGCCCTCATCGACCTCACCCATCTTGTAAGTGATGCCGGTGAAATACAGAATCCGTTCCGTGGTTGTAGTCTTCCCCGCATCGATATGAGCCATGAAGCCAATGTTCCTGACTCGTTCGATCGGGCACGACCGCATGAAATTTCTTCTCCATTTATATATAAATAAACTAAATTTATCAGCCTGGCTGTGTTTATACTTTTTACCATTTATAATGCGCAAAAGCCCGGTTGGCTTCAGCCATTTTATGGGTATCTTCCCTCTTCTTTACCGCCCCGCCCTTGTTGGCCAGAGCATCCAGAATTTCGGCCGCCAGCTTCTCGGCCATGCTCTTGCCGCCGCGTTCTTTGGCAAACTTCACCAACCAGCGCATGCCCAGAGAGATTGACCTGTGTTCCGGAACTTCCACCGGAACCTGATAAGTGGCCCCGCCAACCCTCCGGGATTTCGTCTCCAGAAGAGGCCGGACATTATCGATGGCCTTTTCCAGAACTTTGAGCGGGTCATCCTTGGTCCGCTGTCTTAAAAGGTCCAGGGTGCCGTAGACAATATCCTCGGCTACGCTCTTCTTGCCTTTTTTCAGGACCAGGCTTATCAATCTCCCGACCAGAGTCGAATTATAGAGTGGGTCCGGTTGCGGCTTCCGCTTTCTGATAATTCCACGTCTCGGCATATCTTTTCTCCTCGCTCAGCTTACTTGCCTGGAACCTTTTTCTCCTTGGGCTTCTTGGCTCCATACCGGGAACGGCCCTGGAATCTATTCTGAACGCCCTCGGCATCGAGCGTACCGCGGATGATGTGATACCGGACGCCGGGCAGGTCTTTAACTCTTCCGCCTCTGATTAGAACAATCGAATGTTCCTGCAGGTTGTGCCCGATTCCGGGAATGTAGGCAGTTACCTCGACATTATTGGTCAACCTGACCCTGGCCACTTTTCTTAAAGCCGAATTAGGCTTCTTGGGAGTGGTGGTGAACACACGAACGCAGACTCCTCTTTTCTGTGGACAGGCATCAAGAGCCGGAGCTTTACTCTTATACTTTTTGGGCATCCTGCCCTTTCGCACCAGTTGGTTGACTGTTGGCACTTATAAATCTCCTCTAAAAAATAGAAAAATATTTATACTTTCTTCCCAGGATGAATTTCCCGAGAAATATGCTTGAAGAATAGCAAAAACCGCCTGTCTTGTCAAGAAAATAACAGGCTATTTTGCTTTTTTTTACACCGTCCGACCCTCTCCAGCTCAAGGACCGGAGGCCAGGCCATTCTTCCCCTTTTTCCGGGCCGGGTCGGAAGCCAGGGCTGGCTTCCCCCGACACCCGATAGCAGGGGTTCTGCGGAATTCCAGGCTGGCCTGGAGTCGAGACTAATTCTCGGCCTGGGCTTCCGCTTCTTTTTCTTCTATAGCCGGCAGCTCTTCTTTAAGGATAACGTTCCGGTAATATCTGAAACCGGTACCGGCCGGGATCAGCCGACCCATGATAACGTTTTCCTTGATTTTCCTCAAGTAGTCCACCTTGCCGTACAGAGCCGCCTCGGTCAGAACCCGGGTGGTCTCCTGGAAGGAGGCCGCGGCGATAAAGCTATCGGTGCTGAGGGCGCTCTTGGTTATCCCCAGCAGCAGTGGACGGGCTTTGGCCGGTTTCCCGCTCTTGTTGAGGATTTTCTCGTTTTCTTCCTGGAATTTGAACTTGTCAACCTGTTCGTCCACCAGAAATTCAGTGTCTCCGACTTCTTCAATCTTAACCCAGCGCAGCATCTGCCTGATTATGATTTCGATATGCTTGTCGTTGATGGTAACTCCCTGCAGACGATAAACTTCCTGGACTTCCCTCAACAGATATTCAGCAAGTTCTTTTTCGCCCAGGACTTTAAGGATGTCATGGGGATTTATCGGTCCGTCCATCAGAGGAGTTCCGGCTTTTATTTTCTCGCCGTCGGAGACCAGCAGGTGAGCGCTCTTGGGAATCAGGTATTCCTTGGCGCCTCCCCTTTCATTCTTGACAATCAACCGGCGATGGCCGCGCAGCAGGTCGCCCACCTGAACCACGCCGTCAATTTCGGAGATGACGGCCGGATTTTTCGGCCGTCGGGCTTCAAACAATTCTTCGGCCCGGGGCAGACCGCCGGTGATATCCTTGGTCCTGGCCACTTCTCGCGGTATCTTGGCCAGGATATCTCCGGCAAACACTTCCTCGCCGTCCTTGACTTCAAGGTTGGCTCCCTTGGGCAGGAAGTATCTCTTCCTGACCACCGGTTCTCCCTTGTCGTCCTTCTTTTTCGGGTCGATAATTTCAATCATCGGCTGGAGCTTTTCATCCTTGGGCTCCATGACCACCAGGGTAATCAGGCCGGTAAAATCATCCCGGACCTCTTCCATGCTTATTCCTGAGTGGAGGTCCTTAAATCTGACCAGCCCGCCTTCTTCGGTCAGGATGAAGGTGCTGAACGGGTCCCATTCGGCAAATTCCTGCCTGGCCTTAACCGGGTCGCCGTCGTTGAGCAGAACCCTGGCTCCGTAGGGAACCTGGTAATGCTCGATTTCCCGACCGCGATGGTCAAGAATGGCTATGCTGGCATTCCGGTTAACCACCACCAGGCTGCCCTGCCGATCCCTGACATAATTCAGGTTGTTGAATTTTATGACGCCGTCATTCTTGGCTTCCAGGGCCGATTTCTCGGCTCCCCTCATGGCGATACCGCCCACGTGGAAGGTCCTCATGGTCAGCTGGGTTCCCGGTTCGCCGATTGACTGGGCGGCGATGATTCCGACCGCCTCACCCAGGTCCACCAGACGGCCGGTGGCCATGTCGCGGCCGTAGCAAAGCTGGCAGACGCCGCGCCTGGATTCGCAGGTCAGGACCGAGCGGATTTTCACTCTCTCAATGCCCAGGTTCTGGATCTTTTCGGCCACGCTCTCGGTGATCTCCTGGTTCATATCCACTATGATTTCGCCGGTATCCGGATGGACTATCCTTTCCAGCGAAACTCGACCGACAATCCGGTCGACGAACGGTTCTATGATTTCTCCGTTTTCCACGATGGCGCTGACATTGATGCCTTTCAGGGTGCCGCAGTCGTGCTGGTCGACGATTACTTCCTGGGCCACGTCCACCAGTTTCCTGGTCAGGTAACCGGAATTGGCCGTCTTCAGGGCGGTATCGGCCAATCCTTTTCTGGCGCCGTGAGTGGAAATAAAGTACTGCAAAACGTTAAGACCTTCCCGCAGGTTGGAAGTGATGGGGGTTTCGATGATTTCGCCGGACGGCTTGCTCATCAGGCCCCTCATAGCTGCCAGCTGACGGATCTGCTGTTTGTTACCTCTGGAACCAGAGTCGGCCATGACATACAGCGGATTGAGCTTCTTTTCCACAAAGCTGACCCGCTTCATTGAATCCATCATGGCATTGGTTACTTTTTCGGTAACCGAGGTCCAGATTTCCACCACCCGGTTAAACCTTTCACCGGAGGAAATCGTCCCTTCCCGGTAGAGCTTTTCTATTTCCTGAACTTCTTTCTCAGCCTTCTTGATTATTTCGGTCTTTTCGCCGGGAATCATGAAATCTTCGATGCCCAGCGAAAAACCGGCCCGGGTAGCATAATTGAACCCGAGTTCTTTCATCCGGTCGAGCATCGCAGTCGTCTTCTCCAGCCCGGCTTTGAGATAAACGTAATAAACCAGGCTTTCCAGCCCTTTTTTCTTAAGCATGCCGTTGATAAAGGGCAGGCCCTTGGGCAGCACGCCGTTGAAAATAATCCGTCCCGGAGTGGTCTCGACCAATTCATTCTTCAGCTGGACCACCGGACAGCTGACCACCGCCTGGTCATCATAAAAAGTCTTCAGATTCATAAAAGGTCCTGAGTAGCGAACCTTAATCCGGCTGTGCAGGCTGACTTCTCCGGCTTCAAAGGCCAGCAGAGCTTCCTCAAAGGTGGCGAAAATCCGGCCCTCGCCTTTTTCGTTCTTCTGTTCCAGCGTCAGATAATAAGAGCCAAGAACCATGTCCTGGCTGGGGATGGCCAACGGTCGGCCGTGGGCCGGGGAAAGAATGTTATTGGCAGCCAGCATCAGGGTGTTGGCCTCAATCTGGGCCTCGACCGAGAGCGGCACATGGACGGCCATCTGATCGCCGTCGAAGTCGGCGTTGAAAGCGGCGCAGACCAGAGGATGAATCTGGATGGCTTTGCCCTCGATCAGAATTGGCTCGAAGGCCTGAATGCCGAGGCGATGAAGGGTGGGAGCTCGGTTCAGCATAACCGGGTGTTCCCGGACCACTTCTTCCAGGCAATCCCAGACTTCCGGTCTTTCCTGTTCATGCCATTCCCTGGCTATCTTGATTGAAGGCACCAACCCTTCCTTTTCCAGCTTGTGGAAAATGAAGGGCTTGAAAAGTTCCAGGGCCATCTTCTTGGGCAGACCGCACTGATGGAGTTTCAGTTCCGGCCCGACCACGATGACCGAACGGCCGGAGTAATCAACTCTCTTCCCGAGAAGATTCTGGCGGAACCTGCCCTGTTTACCCCTCAAGGCTTCGCTCAGGGACTTCAGCGGTCGACGGTTGGCTCCGAGGTGAACCCGGCCTCGGCGCCCGTTATCAAACAGGGCGTCAACCGCTTCCTGCAACATTCGCTTTTCGTTTCTGATGATCAGTTCCGGAGCCTTGAGCTCGATCAGCTTTTTCAGCCGGTTGTTCCGATTGATAACCCGCCGGTACAGGTCGTTGAGGTCGGAAGTGGCGAAGCGCCCTCCGTCCAGCCGCACCAGCGGTCTCAGGTCGGGCGGGATAACGGGAATGACATCAAGAATCATCCATTCGGGCCGGTTGCCGGATTTCTTGAGGCCCTTGAAAACTCGCAGCCGCTTGGCATAGCGGAGTCTTTTCTGCTGGGAATGCTCTTTTTTCATCGCCCGGCGGAGCTTTTCGGTCTCCTTATCGATGTCGATTTTTTCCAGCAGTTTTTTGATCGACTCGGCTCCCATCCCGACTTCAAACTTGTTGCCCCACTTCTCCCTGGCTTCGCGGTACTCTTCTTCGTTGAGCAGTTGTTTTTCTTTCAGGTTGGTATCGCCGGGGTCGAGAACGATATAGGATTCAAAATACAGAACCTTTTCCAGTTCCTTGATGGTCATGTCCAGGATCAAACCGATCCGGCTGGGCGGGCTCTTGAAAAACCAGATATGGGCCACCGGCGAAGCCAGCTGGATGTGCCCCATCCTCTCGCGCCGGACCTTGGACTTGGTAACTTCAACCCCGCATCTCTCGCAGACAATGCCCTTGTATTTCATCCGCTTGTACTTGCCGCACAAGCATTCGTAATCATTGATCGGGCCGAAAATCTTGGCGCAGAACAGACCGTCTTTCTCCGGCTTGAATGTCCGGTAATTGATAGTCTCCGGCTTGGTGACTTCTCCCCAGGACCAGCTCTTTATTTTCTCAGGAGAGGCAATGCTGATTCTAACCCGGTCAAAATCAATCTTAGGCCTCGGAGCAAAAGCTTGCCTGATCTCCATCATTAATCTCCTTTGGTTGACTGAGGTATGGAAATACCCCAGGGCAACGCTTCCTCTGTCTCGCCTTTAAGCAATTCAATGTTAAGGGACAGCCCCTGGAGTTCCCGGATCAGGACGTTGACCGATTCCGGCAATCCGGGCTGAAAATCCAGGTCCCCTTTGACTATGGCTTCATAAATCTTGGCCCGGCCCTCAACATCATCCGACTTGACCGTCAGGATTTCCTGGAGGGTATGGGCAGCACCGTAAGCTTCCAGAGCCCAGACCTCCATCTCTCCGAACCTCTGGCCGCCGAACTGGGCTTTTCCGCCCAGGGGCTGCTGGGTGATCAGCGAGTAAGGTCCGGTGGAGCGGGCATGAATCTTATCATCCACCAGATGATAGAGTTTCATCATGTAGATATAGCCGACTGTAACTTCCTGGTCGAAAGGCTGCCCGGTCAAACCGTCATACAGCCGGATTTTACCCGATTCCGGCAAACCGGCCTTCCTGAGCAGTTCTTTGATCTCTTCTTCTTTGGCTCCGTCAAAAACGGGCGAGGACAGCCACAGATTCATTTTGCGGGCAGCCCAGCCGGCATGAGTTTCCAGAATTTGTCCCAGGTTCATACGGGAAGGAACGCCCAGGGGATTGAGCACGATGTCAACCGGCGTCCCGTCGGGCAGGCGGGGCATATCCTCTTCCGGAACTATCTTGGCGATAACGCCCTTGTTGCCGTGACGTCCGGACATCTTGTCACCCACCGACAGCCTTCTCTTCATGGCGATGAAGACTTTTATGGCCTGAATGACCCCAGGGGAAAGCTCATCGCCCTTCTTCAGGGTATCTACTTTCTCTTTGAATTCCGCCTTCAGGGCGTCAATCTGACGTTTGACTTTTCGGTCGAGGTCTCTTATCTTCTCGTCTCTTTCGGCATCGGACGGGAGTTTCAATTCTTCCAGGTCCTTCAGGTCATCAAATTCCAGTATTTCCAGCAATTTTTCGGTGAGCCTGGTGCCCTTGTCTATCGTCCGTCCGCCGAGTTTGGCGTTCTTGCCGACCACCTGACCCTTGATCAGGTTCTTGATACGCCGCCATTTTTCCTTTTCCAGGATTTCGATCTCATCTTCCAGGTTCCGCTTCAGCTTGGCAATTTCTTCTTTTTCGATGATTTTGGCTCGCTCGTTCTTTTCCTGGCCGCGGCGGGTGAAGATCCGGACGTCTATCACCGTGCCTTCCACTCCCGGAGGGCAGTACAGAGAGGCGTCTTTGACATCCAGGGCTTTTTCGCCGAAGATGGCCTTGAGCAGCTTTTCTTCCGGCGAGAGCTGGGTCTCTCCCTTAGGAGCCACCTTGCCCACCAGGATATCGCCGGGTTTCACATAGGCCCCGATTCTGACGATGCCGGTTTCATCAAGGTTGCGAAGCAGATTCTCCGAAACATTGGGGATGTCGCGGGTAATTTCCTCGGGACCGAGTTTGGTGTCCCGGGCTTCAATCATTTCTTCCACGATATGAACGGAAGTGAATACATCCTCTTTAATCAGTTTCTCGCTGACGATGATGGCGTCCTCGAAATTGTAACCCCGCCAGGGCATGAAGGCACAGAGGATATTCCTGCCCAGAGCCATCTCGCCCCGGTCGGTGCAGGAGCCGTCGGCCAGAATCTGTCCCTTCACCACCCGGTCCCCCTTTCTCACTATGGGCCGCTGATTGATGCAGGTGTTCTGGTTGGTTCTGAGGAACTTGGTCAGAAGATAAAGGTCGGTCCCCAGGTCATACAGGCTGTTTTCCTTTTCGTCAACCCTGACTATTATTCTTTCGGCATCGACAAACTCCACCACTCCCGACCGCTCACAGACCACCACGTCCCCGGAACCTTTGGCCACGATGTGCTCGAGTCCGGTTCCGATCAGCGGAGCTTCGGGCTTGAGCAGCGGCACGGCCTGACGCTGCATGTTGGACCCCATCAGCGCCCGGTTGGCGTCGTCGTGCTCCAGAAAGGGAATCAGGGCTGCCGACAGCGAGACCAGCTGCTTGGGAGAAACATCCATGAAATCAATTTCTTCCCGCGGCAGGATCCTGAAATTACCGCGGTCGCGGGCGCTGACCATTTCCTGCTTGATGTAGCCGCGAGAGTCGATTTCGACGTTGGCCTGAGCAATCTTATAATTTTCTTCCTCCCAGGCAGTCAGATAAAATATGTATGGTTCATAGAGCGGGAGATTTTTGGCTTTCTGATCCTGTAGCTGGTTGACGGCTTTTTCGATCTCATCTTTGCGGACCAGCTGCCCGGCACGGTAGGAGGTAGCGCCGGGATGAATGACCCTGACATAGTCGACCACCCGGCCTTTTTCCACTTTGCGGTACGGAGTTTCAATGAAACCGTATTCATTTATTCTGGCATAGCTGCTGAGAGAAGCGATCAAACCGATGTTGGGGCCTTCCGGAGTTTCGATCGGGCAGATTCGCCCGTAATGAGAGGTCTGAATGTCTCTGACTTCAAAGCCGGCCCTTTCGCGGCTCAAGCCGCCTGGCCCGAGGGCGCTTAATCTTCTTTTATGGGTTAATTCGGCCAGGGTATTGATCTGGTCCATGAACTGCGAAAGCTGAGAGCTGCCGAAGAATTCTTTCAGAGCGGCGATGACCGGCTTGGAATTTATCAGGTCCTGCGGCATGGCCGAGGACAGGTCGGTGCTGATGGTCATCTTTTCCTTGATGGTTCTCTCCATCCGGGTCAGGCCAATCCGGAAAGCGTTTTCCATCAACTCACCCACCGGGCGGACCCGGCGGTTGCCCAGGTGGTCGATGTCGTCCACCGAACCCTCGCCGTTCTTGAGCTTCAGCAGGTACTTTATAACCTGAACATAGTCTTCTTTGGACAGAAGGCGGTCTTTCGGGTCCTCCGGACCTGACTTCCTCTCGGTTTCCAGCAGAACATCTCGCTGCCCGCTGTCCAGTCCCAGCTTGATATTAAACTTCAGGCGGCCAATCCGGGAGAAATTAAACTTCTGGGGATTGAAAAACATATTGTCGAAGAGAGCTCTGGCGCTTTCCTCGGTGTGCGGCTCTCCCGGCCTGAGCTTTTTGTAGATTTCGCTCAGGGCCTGCTGCTGGTCTTTCTTCAGATCCTTCTTCAGGGTGTTCAGAATCATCTGGGCTGCTTCGTCTTCAGTCGGGAAGAAAACCTCGAAGGGTTCTCCTCTGGTGGTCAGGTTTTCCAGCTGTTCCGCGGTCAGCTCTTCCCCGGCCTTGACCTTTCCCCGGACATTAACCAGGGAACAGGCCCCTTGCAGGTCCTGACGGCCGGCCTTGATCCTGGTAACCTTCTTTTCCAGCAGTTTGTTGATTAATTCCTGGTCCAGCCTGGCGCCGGCTCTGACCACCGGAGCCCTGGAGCTTTCCGGGCTGTAAACATCTTCTCTCAGGACTTTTCCGACCAGGCTGTCGGTGACCTTCCAGTAAAGTTTTCCGTCTTCCGGAATCAACTCATAGGATTTAAAGAATAGCTTGATGATTTCCTCATCTGAACCGTAACCGAGGGCCCTCAGAAATACAGTCGCCAGAAATTTCTTCTTGCGGTCGAGCCTGACCCACAGAATGTTTTTGGTGTCGTTTTCGAATTCCACCCAGGCCCCGCGGTAAGGAATGACCTTGCCGACAAACTGGCCTTTGATTTCACCCGGTCGGAAAAATACTCCGGGCGAACGCTGCAGCTGGCTGACCACCACCCTTTCCACACCATTAAATATAAAAGTGCCCTTGTCGGTCATCAGCGGGATATTGCCGAAATAGACTTCCTGTTGTTTGATATGTTTCAGCCGCCTGGTTTTGGTGGCCGGGTCCTTCTCCCATGAAACCAGCTGAACCTTGAGCTTGAGCGGAGCCTCGTAAGTATAACCTTTCCGTATGCACTCCAGGGGGCTGTATTTGATTTTCAGCCTGACCCGATCTCCGCAGTAATCGCAGAGTGGCATCTCGATCTTCTTATGCTCTCCGCAATAGGGACAGATTTTCTTTTCCTGAAGAGCTACCTCGGACGGGAGCAGAGCCCCGCAGGACAGACAGCGCGGCCGGGAGTTCTCCACGCCCTTCAAACGGCCGCACCTGCATTCCCAGTCGCCGATGGTGTAACTGAGAAATTGCAGCTCGGTCGTTTCCTTGAAATCGGTTATGGGAAAGACGTCCTTGAAGGCGGCCTGGAGACCTACTTCTTTCCGCTCCTCGGGCAGAAGGTCCATCTGTAGGAACTCATCGTAGGACTTGCGCTGAATTTCGAGCAGGTCGGGCAATTCAAAAACCGTCTTGATTTTAGAATAGTCGACTCTTTCCCGATAAATATGATGGTTTTGATCAAGCATGGTAGCTCTCTAAAAAAAGAGTTTGATAGTTTTTGTTTTCTATCATCAAAAAATTAATTTTTTTTACCAAGGTCACTGAATTTCGACTGTGGCTCCGACCTCGACAAATTTGGCTTTGATGGCCTCAGCTTCGTCCTTGGTGACGCCCTCTTTCAGGGTCTTGGGCACGCCGTCCACAAAATCCTTGGCTTCTTTCAAGCCCAGGTTGGTAACTTCGCGCACCACTTTAATCACCTGGATTTTCTGGCTGCCGACGTCTTTCAGGATAACGTTGAAAGAAGTCTTCTCTTCCGCCGGCTTGGCTTCAGCCTGAGTCGCGCCTCCGCCCGCCATCATGACCGGGGCGGCCATGGCCGCGCTGATTCCGTAGCGGGTTTCAAACTCTTTGATGTAGTCAACGAGTTCCAGAACCGTCAGGTTGTCAAGATGGGCGAAAAACTGTTCCTTGGTGAGTTTTTCTTGTTTTTCCATTGGTCTCTCCTCTCCTTTACATGAGCTTAGTTCAAGGGATATTCCCTCAACTCTCTTTTTTATCCTTGAGGACACTCAACAACCTACCCATGTTAACCAGGGGAGTTTGCAGGGTTCTCAAGAACTGACTTAACGGGTATGACATCAGATACCCGATTCTGGCCACTAAATCCATTCTGGAGTTCAGCTTGATGATTTCGCCAAACATATCGGGAGCCAGGTAATGGCCCTCCACCACCCCGGCTTTGATTTCCAGCACCTTGCCCCGATCGGAAAATTCCTGGAGGGTCTTGGCCAGGGCGATGGGGTCGCTGTCGGTAAAGGCCAGGGCGTTATTTTTCTGGAAATAGGGTTTGAGCTCCGGGAAACGCTGGCCGATGGCCTTGAGGGCCAGCCGGTTCTTAACCACTTTCAGCCGGAAGTTGTTCTTTTTCAGGAGCTTCCTGAGTTCCACCATTTTCCAGACCGGCATCTGCTTATAGTCGACCAGATACCAGGTGTGATTCTTCTGAAGGGATTCTTCCAGTTCTTTGACGATCTTATATTTGGTCTCTTTTTTCACCGTCGGACTCCTATTTCTCTAAGATCTCTTCTGAAAGCTTGAAGGACGGCCCCATGGTTGAAGACACGAACATCGACCTGATGTACTTGCCTTTGGCTGCCGGCGGTTTGGCCTGGATCACGGCCTGAATAAAAGCTTTGATGTTTTCCGCCAGCTTTTCTTCCGGGAAGGAAACCTTGCCCACCGCGGCATGGACGATTCCGGTCTTATCAACCCTGAATTCCACCTTGCCGGCCTTGGTTTCCTCGATGGCCTTCTTGATGTCGAAGGTGACGGTTCCGGCCTTGGGGTTGGGCATCAGGCCCTTGGTTCCTAAGATTCTACCCAGTTTGCCCACGCTTCTCATCATATCCGGGGTGGCGATAACCACATCAAAGTCAATCCAGCCGCCGGAAATCTTCTCGATTATATCGTCTCCGCCCACGTAATCGGCCCCGGCCTCTTCCGCTTCCTTAATCTTTTCGCCGGAAGCTATCACGCAGATCCTCTTCGTCTTGCCGGTTCCGTGGGGCAGGACTACCGTTCCCCGAACCATCTGGTCGGAATACTTGGGGTTCACCCCGAGGCGGAGGGCCACGTCCACCGACTCATCAAACTTAGCAAACTTGGCTTCTTTGAGCAGATGAACGGCTTCCTCGATGGTGTATTCTTTTGTCTCTTCCTTTAGAGCTCTGGCCTTTAAGTAATTCTTTCCTCGTTTACTCACTGACGATCTCCAATCCCATATTTTTGGCAGTTCCTTCTATGGAGCGGATGGCCGCTTCCAGGTCGTCGGTATTAAGGTCTGACAGTTTGATCCGGGCGATGTCTTCGATCTGCTTCCTGGTCACTCGGCCCACCTTGTCTTTATTGGGAGCACTTGACCCCTTGGCAATTCCGGCTGCTTTCTTCAGGAGAAAAGAAGCCGGAGGAGTCTTGGTGACGAAGGTAAAACTGCGGTCTTTGAAAACCGTCACCACCACCGGAACGATAGTGCCTTCTTCCAGGTTCTTGGTCCGGTCGTTAAACTGCCGGACAAAATCCATCAGGTTGACGCCGTGAGGAGCCAGCGCCGGGCCTACCGGGGGCGCCGGACTGGCCTGTCCGGCCACTATCTGCAGTTTAACTTTGGCCACAACTTCCTTTGACATTGGTTCCTCCTAGATTTTCTCCACCTGCAGGAACTCCAGTTCCACCGGAGTGGAGCGGCCGAAGATTGTCACCATGACTTTCAGAGTATTGCGTTCATGATTGACCTCTTCGACTATGCCGTTAAAATTATAAAAAGGACCGTCGATGATGCGAACCGCCTCGCCCTTTTCGAAAGTATGCTTGGGCTTGGGCTTTTCCGAAGTAACTTCCATATGATGGATGATCTTGTTGACTTCTTCCGGACTCAAGGGAGTGGGCTTGCGGCCGGAGCCGACAAATCCGGTGACTTTGGGAATCTGCCGGATCATCAACCAGGTTTCGTCGTTCATCTCCATTTCCACCAGGATATAGCCCGGGTAGGGCTTTTTGGTGGTGACGACTTTTTTACCGCCCCTGATCTCCACCACATCCTCGGTCGGGATGACGATCTGGCCAATGTTGTCTTCCAGCTTCATCTCCGCGGCTTTCAGGCGGATCGATTCGGCTACGAAATTCTCGAAGCCTGAATAGGTATGAATTACGTACCAGTTTTTGGCCATTTAAATCCCTGCTTTATCCAAAAAATGTTTTGACCTGAGCGATCAGCCAGGAAAACACGACATCGACAAAAAACAGATAGATGCCGAAGAAAAACACGGCAATAATGACAATGATGGTTGTTCCGTAGACTTCCTGCTTGGCCGGCCAGGTGACCTTCTTCAGTTCGGACCTGACGTCCTTCAGAAAGTTTACGAATCGTTTGTGCCAGGGCAGTTTGTCGTTCATGTTACCTACGCCTTTATCTCATCCTGATACTGGCGGGTGAGGCAGGACTCGAACCCGCAGCCTGCGGTTTTGGAGACCGCTGCTCTAGCCAATTGAGCTACTCACCCTCAGTCCGGTCAGTCATTACTTAACTTCTTTATGCAGTGTATGCTTGCGGCAGAACGGACAAAATTTCTTTATTTCCAGCCGTTCGGTCTGCTTCTTCTTATTTCTGGTGGTGCTGTAATTGCGACGCTTGCAATCCGAGCACTGGAGAGTAATTATTTCCCGCATCTCGCTATTTCCTTATCACTGAATTCAACCAGAAGTCGGCGGCTGAAGTTCTATTCCAGGATTTCGGTGACGGTGCCGGCGCCCACCGTCCGGCCGCCCTCGCGGATGGCAAACCTCAAGCCTTTCTCCATGGCCACCGTGGTGATCAGCTCCACCTCCACGTTGGCATTGTCTCCAGGCATCACCATCTCCACCCCGGCCGGTAACTTTACCGTCCCCGTCACGTCGGTCGTCCGAAAATAAAACTGCGGACGATACCCGGTGAAAAACGGCGTGTGCCGCCCGCCCTCATCCTTGGTCAAGGCGTATATCTGCGCCCGAAACTTCTTGTGCGGCGTGATCGATCCGGGCTTGGCCAGAACCTGTCCTCTCTCTACCTCGTCCTTCCCTATCCCCCGCAGCAAACAACCTACGTTGTCTCCAGCCTGACCCTGGTCCAGTATCTTCCGGAACATCTCCACCCCGGTCACCACCGTCTTCTTCGTCTCCCCAAAACCTACTATCTCTACCTCGTCTCCTACCTTCACTATCCCGCGCTCCACTCTGCCAGTGACCACCGTCCCCCGCCCGGTTATCGAAAACACATCCTCTATGCTCATCAAAAACGGCTTGTCTATCTCCCGCACCGGCTCCGGTATGAACTCGTCCAGCGCCTTCATCAGCTCCCAGATCGGCTTGCCGCCCTCTCCCTCAGGATCGGCCATCGCCTTGGTCGCGCTCCCACGTATCACCGGCGTCTTGTCCCCGGGAAATTCATACTTGCTCAACAGCTCCCGAACCTCTAACTCCACCAGGTCCAGTATCTCAGGATCATCCACCAGGTCCACCTTGTTGATAAACACCACTATCGCCGGAACATCCACCTGACGAGCCAGCAAAATGTGCTCCCTCGTCTGCGGCATCGGCCCATCATCGGCCGCCACCACCAGGATCGACCCGTCCATCTGCGCCGCCCCGCTGATCATGTTCTTGATATAATCAACGTGCCCCGGACAGTCTATGTGCGCATAGTGCCTCTTCTCCGACTCATACTCCACGTGCGATAGAGCCACCGTCAAAATCTTCGTCGCGTCCCGACGAAACATCTTGGCGTCCGCCTTCGCTACCTCATCGTAGGGCTTGAACTGCGCCAACCCCTTCGTCGATAATACCTTGGTGATCGCCGCAGTCAACGTCGTCTTCCCGTGATCAATGTGCCCGATCGTCCCTATGTTAACGTGCGGCTTCGTCCTCGCAAATTTTTCCTTGGCCATCTCTTTTACCTCCTAGGAGCCAGGCAAATTTTTTATAAAAGCCCAAGACCAGATTTGAACTGGTGACCCCGTCCTTACCAAGGACGTGCTCTGCCAACTGAGCTACTTGGGCTTAACTTCAGTTCTTAGAAAGCGGGAAACGGGGCTCGAACCCGCGACATTCAGCTTGGAAGGCTGACGCTCTACCAACTGAGCTATTCCCGCATCAAAAATGGGCAGGGAAGGATTCGAACCTCCGAAGCGTTTCCGCAGCGGGTTTACAGCCCGCCCCATTTGGCCACTTTGGTACCTGCCCATACCGGTCTTCCCTATCAGGCCAGGCCTGCTTTCTATTTCTGAGCCAGCGAAGGGATTCGAACCCCCGACCCGCTGATTACAAATCAGCTGCTCTACCGGCTGAGCTACGCTGGCAATCATGAGCAAATCGAAAATTTTCCTTAATTTTTCAAAAAATTTCTATACTACTGTTTTTTTATTGAAAAAAGTTAAATTGAGATATAAATTTACAACCTGAATACTAACTTAATTTAATCTTTTTGTCAAGATACGGATGATATTTATTTAATTTTTTGACCGGACGGCCCGAGCTTATGAGCTCTTTCCATAAGAACCCGGTTAAAATCCAGGTTGAATATAATATATCGCGCTTTCTGCAGCGGTGTCAACCGGGCAAACAAAAACTCTTCAAAAACCTGTTCTCTGGCCTGAATTTTGTGTCTGAGATCCCTGACTTTTCTCACCCCGGATTCAAACTCTTCATCGGAAGATTTTCCGGCGCCAATTTTTTCTCTTAAGTTTCTGATCTCCTCGGCCAGTTGCCTTTGCAGCTCTGCTTTCTCCTTTTCCGCCCTGTTCAGCTCGGGAAAGATGACTGCCGTCTGTTCTTCAGTAAGTTCCAGCACCTGGGTCATCCGCAAAGCCCTCAGGGTTACCAGATTTCGCCTCAAATTATGCTGTTGAGCCTGGGCAGCGGGCGGCTGAGCCGTAGACTCGCCCCGGGCCAACAGTAAGATCAGAGTCAGCCCGAAAAGACTTACAGCTAATTTTTTCTCTTTCATTTTCCCTCCGGAAATCCCATATTTTCTGGCAGCAAAATATTTTCATTATTATTATTTATTATTTGCTCATTGTAATATTCTTTTCCGTCGACGCCTTCGACGTTCATGTCCTCCACATCTTCAAAAATACTGCTGAGGATTTCTTCATTGTATTTCTCTTTCAAGCTTTCATCATTGTTAAGCGTCTGGGTCAAAGTAAGATATGAATCTTCAAAAGACATCAGGGTAGCCAGGTCCAGATTCTTTTCCCCGGCTGCGGGCCTGAAAAAAACAAAATAGGCGGTTACGATCAACAGCAACAGGCCGGCGGCCCAGGCCGGCGCCAATTTCATGAATCTGCCCCGCCTACGCTGTATTCCATTCTTAGTTTCGATACGGCTGAGCCTGTCTCTCAGACCTGATTCCAGGCCGGCCAGGTTTTCCGGTTCTACGCCGGGCAGATTTCTGATCTCCCGGTCTATTGCCTTTAGATCCTTCTCATACTGACGGCAGACAGGGCAAGCTTTCAGGTGGGCTTCCAATCTCTCCCGACAAACCGGAGAAAGAGACCCGTCCAGCCCGTCAGAAATCATTTTTTGGTAGTCTTTACATTTCATTTCACGCCTCTCAGGCCCGGTTAAGATAGGGCTTCATCTTTTCTCTGATCATCTTCCTGGCCTCATGTATTTTCCAGGAAACGGTTCCTTCCGAACAGCCGAGCACCTCCGAGGCTTCGGCCTGACTCAGGCCCTGAAACACGACCAGAAAAAAAGCCAGCTTATAATTCAGCGGGAGTTCAGCCAGAGCTCGTTCCAGGCCGACCCTGAACTCCTCCCGTAGCGAGGATTCTTCGGGAGAAGCTACCGCCGCCAGCCCCGGGTCGCTCGGTTTTATCTCGTCCAGGTACTCCATCTTTCCCTTTTCCCGGCTCAATTTATTCAGAAAATTCAAGGACTCATTGACTGCAATTCTGTGCAGCCAGGTGTAAAAGCTCGACCGACCCTTGAAACTTTTCAGGCCGCTGTAAGCTTTGAGCATTGTTTCCTGGGTCAGGTCGGCGGCATCTTCCCGGTTTCCGGTCAGCCGATAGATCAGTCTGAAAATCGGCGTCCGGTAAGCCTTCATCAAAGCCATAAAAGCTTCCACCTCGCCCTTGCGGGCCCTATCGATCAGACCCAGTTCCTGCTCTCTGTCTATCATCCGAACTCAACTAAGTTTAATCCGGCAGCGGCCCGCAATTCAACACGGTCTCTACCCTTCAATTATTTTAGACAGATTCCCGGGTAAAAAATTGGGCGCCGCAGGCATTTTTTTTGCGCACGGTCTGAGGTTTTATGGATTTATATTCAAAACTGGGGTGAACATCGCGGCCTGTCTCCGAACCGCCCGCAGCGGAAGGGGTTCCCCACGGGGGGATGGGTGGAGCGAAGACGGCAGGGGACGCACCGTGACAGGACCCTCCTTCTAATCCGGGCCAATCATGAATCGGCAAAGAATGGATTTGTTGAGATAGGCGCGCCGTGCCAGGCCCCATATAAATTCAGCCGAAAAAGACAGGGCGAGGATGCGACGTCCGGGGGGCCATAGCCAGGTAGGACTCTCTTTCATTCCGAGCCAACTATGAATCGCAGAGCCAGGGTTTTCCGAGGGTGGCACGGCGTGTCTCCGAACCGCCCGCAGCGGAAGGGGTTCCCCGCGGGGGGATGGGTGGAGCGAGGACGGGAGGAGGCGCGCCGTGACAGGACCCTCCTTATGATTTCAGCCGGAAAAAACAGACAGGCAATCTTTCTTCTTAAATTGACTTAAAAATCGCTAATTGGTAATATGATTTATCAATTCTGGTAAAAGGAACTGCTGATGATCGAAAGATATACTCTGCCCGAAATGGGGGCCATCTGGTCGGAAGAAAACAAGTACCAAAAATGGCTGGCAGTGGAGCTGGCCGTCTGCGAGGCCTGGGCCCGGCTGGGAAAAATTCCCAGGACTTCGCTCAATAATATCAAGAAAAAAGCCGCTTTTTCCGTCGAGCGCATCGAAGAAATAGAGAAAGTGGTCAAGCATGATGTGATCGCTTTCCTGACTTCGATAGCCGAGCATATCGGACAGGATTCCCGCTTTGTCCATATGGGCCTTACTTCATACGATGTGGTCGACACCGCCTTATCGTTGCTGATGGTGGAATCGCTGGACCGGGTGGAAAAGAGACTGCTGGAACTCAGGAAAATAATCAGGAAAATGGCCCTCAAGTACAAGAAAACTCCGTGTATCGGACGGACCCATGGCGTCCACGCCGAACCCATAACCTTCGGTTTCAAGCTCCTGGTCTGGTACGAAGAAACCAACCGTCACCTGAAAAGACTCCGGGCCGCCCGGGAAATAATCAGCGTCGGACGCATTGCCGGTTCGGTCGGAACCTACATTCACCTGGACCCGAGAGTTGAAAAGTACGCCCTAAAGTCCCTGAAACTTAAGCCGGCACCGGTCTCCACCCAGGTCCTGCAGCGCGACCGGCACGCCGAGGTCATGAGCTGTCTGGCGCTGATCGTGACCTCTCTTGAAAAATTCGCCCTGGAAATCAGGCACCTCCAGAAATCTGAAGTCCTGGAAGTGGAAGAGCCGTTCACCCGCGGCCAGAAAGGTTCCTCGGCCATGCCCCACAAGAGAAATCCGGTGCGCTGCGAACGAGTGGCCGGTCTGGCCAGGATCGTGCGGGGAAACCTGCAGGTAGCCCTGGAAAACATCCCTCTCTGGCATGAACGAGACATCTCGCACTCCTCGGCGGAAAGAATTATTTTCCCCGATTCATTCATTCTCACAGACTATTTATTAAAAGAAATGACCGACATCATCGCCAACTGGCACGTCTATCCGGACAGAATGATGAAGAATATCCAGGCCACCAGGGGCTTGATTTTTTCCCAGGCGGTAATGCTGGCCCTGACCCGGAAAGGATTGAGCCGGGAAGAAGCCTACCGTCTGGTGCAGAGCTGCAGTCTGAAGGCCTGGCAGGAAAACCTCGATTTCCAGGAGCTGGTTTCGGCCGACCCGGAAATTACCCGCCACCTGTCAGCGGCTGAAATCAAGTCCTGTTTTTCCCTCGAACCTTATTTACAGAAGATAGACTTTATATTTGAAAGGGTTCTCCAATGAAGGTAAGAATTCTGGTCTCGTTCAAGGAAAGCGTTCTCGACCCTCAGGGACAGACAGTAAGAAATGCTCTCCACACCCTGGGCTATCACCAGGTCAAGGATGTCCGCCAGGGCAAAGTTTTCGAAATTGAGCTGGAAGGGCTGAACCGCCAGGAAGCCGAAAAAATAATCCCAGAAATTTCCGACCGGGTGCTGGCCAACCCGATCATCGAAAAATTCAGTTGGGAAATTCTGGAAGCCTGAAGGCCCGGCGGAGAAAGGATCGAAAGATGAAGTTTGGAGTGGTCGTTTTCCCGGGTTCTAATTGCGATTACGACACCTTTCACGTTTTGCAGAATGTCATGGGCCAGGAAACTGTTTTTCTCTGGCATAAGGACCATGACCTGCAGGGGGTTGACTGTGTGGTTCTGCCGGGAGGTTTTTCCTACGGAGATTACCTTCGTTCCGGAGCCATCGCCCGCTTCTCCCCCATCATGAGCGAAGTTAAAAAGTTCGCCGATTCTGGGGGGCTGGTCCTCGGCATCTGTAACGGTTTTCAAATTCTGCTGGAGGCGGGTTTGCTGCCCGGAGCCATGCTCAGAAACAAGAACCTCAAATTCCTCTGCCAGCAGGTCAACATCAGAATAGAAAATAACCGGACGGCTTTCAGCGGCGCCGGGAAAAAAGGACAGGTGCTGACAATTCCGATTGCCCATTTTGACGGCAATTATTATGCCCCGCCGGAGCTGCTGTCCGAGCTGGAAAAAAACAACCAGATCGTCTTTCGCTACTGCGACCGGCAGGGAAAGCTGACCGAAGAGGCCAACGTCAACGGTTCGGTTCACAGCATCGCCGGTCTGATCAACCGCCAGGGAAATGTGCTGGGAATGATGCCCCACCCCGAAAGAGCTTCGGAAAGAATTCTGGGCAGCGAGGACGGGAAGGTTATCTTCCGCTCGATGATTAATTACTTAGAGAAAAAGAAGGGAACCGGAAAGAAGAAAGCAGTCCGGGCTGTCAGGCCCGCCGTTTCTCCCCTTCCGCCCCTCATCGGAACTTTTTGAGGATATACACATGATTGACGCAAAAACTCTGGCTGACCATAACCTGACCCGGGAAGAATATGACCTGATCGTCAAGCTCATCGGCCGTGAACCCAACCTGACCGAACTGGGCATCTTTTCGGTAATGTGGTCGGAACACTGCGGCTATAAGAGTTCCAGGGTCCACCTGAAAAAATTCCCGACCCGGGGCAAGTACCTGATCCAGGGGCCGGGCGAGAATGCCGGGGTCATGGACATCGGAGACGGGCTGGCCGTGGTTTTTAAGATAGAATCACACAACCATCCTTCCTATATCGAACCCTACCAGGGAGCGGCGACCGGAGTCGGAGGCATCCTGAGAGATATCTTTACCATGGGAGCCAGGCCGGTGGCAGTTCTGGATTCCCTGCGTTTCGGACCGCTCGACGAGCCCAAGAATCGTTCCATCATGGACGGGGTGGTCAGCGGCATCTCCGGTTATGGAAATTCCTTCGGCGTGCCCACCGTCGGGGGTGAAGTTTATTTTCACGACTGTTACGCCCAGAACCCGCTGGTTAATGTCTGCTGCCTCGGTCTGGCCCGTAAAGATAAGCTGTTCCTGGCCAGAGCCCATGGCGTCGGCAATGCGGTGATTTATGTCGGGGCCAAAACCGGACGCGACGGCATACATGGAGCCACCATGGCCTCGGCCGAGTTCGGCGAAGAAACCGAACACAAGAGACCGAATGTTCAGGTGGGCGACCCATTCAAGGAAAAACTTCTCCTGGAAGCCTGCCTGGAAGCCATGTCCAGGAATCTGATCGTCGGTATCCAGGACATGGGCGCGGCCGGACTCACCTGTTCCACCACCGAAATGGCCGCCAAAGCCGGGACGGGAATGGAAATCAACCTGGACCTGGTGCCCCAGCGAGAAGCCGGGATGAATCCTTACGAAATCATGCTATCCGAATCGCAGGAACGGATGCTGATTGTGGCCGAACCGGATAAAGTGGAAGAGCTGCAGAGAATTTTCAGCAAATGGGACCTTGATGCCGTGGTCATCGGAAAAGTGACTGCCGACGGGCAGCTCAAAGCTTATTTTCACGGCCAGCCGGTGATAGATATTCCGGTCAAAGCGGTGGTTGACCTCTGCCCGGCTTACCGGCGACCGGCCAGGACCCCCGCTTTTCTTAAAAAAGCGACCAGATTACGACTTCCCGAAATGCCCTCAGACCTCAACCAGGTCTTGCTCCAGCTGCTGGCCTCTCCCAACCTTGCCGATAAAGAATGGGTCTTCCGGCAGTATGACCATATGGTCCAGGTCAACACCATGGTGCTTCCGGGAGCCGATGCCGCCGTCCTCAGGCTTAAGGGCCTTAAAAAAGGCCTGGCTATAACGCTCGACGGAAACTCCCTTTACACTTACCTGAATCCCAGAAAGGGCGGGCAAATAGCCGTGGCCGAGGCCTGCCGTAACCTGGCCTGCGCCGGGGCCGCTCCCATCGGCGTTACCAACTGCCTAAATTTCGGCAATCCGGAAAAACCCGAAATCATGTGGCAGTTCAAACAGGCGGTGGAAGGAATCGCCGAGGCCTGCCGCCGGTTCGAAATCCCGGTCACCGGCGGAAACGTCAGCTTCTATAACGAGACTGAAGGCAAAGCGGTCTACCCCACCCCGGTGCTGGGGATTATCGGGCTGGTGGAAAACACCTCCCTGGTGCCGGCGGCCGGATTCCGGGCCGCGGGCGAAGCCATCATCCTGCTCGGAGAAAACAAAGCTGAGCTGGGCGGTTCCGAATACCTGCGCCTGGTATTTTCGGAGGAAAAGGGCGAGCCGCCGAGTCTTAATTTCGAGAAAGAAAAAAGAGTCCAGGAATGCTGCCGGCAGGCTATCAAGGCCGGGCTGGTCAGAACCGCCCACGACCTGTCTGAAGGCGGACTGGCCGTGGCCCTGGCTGAGTGTTCATTCAAGGGCCCTCGCCGGGTCGGTTTTCAGGTCAAGCTCAACGACGCCATCAGATCGGATGCTCTGCTGTTCGGCGAGAGCCAGTCGAGAATAATTCTGGTCGCCCGGCAGAAAAATGTCAGAAAAATTCTGGCCCTGGCCAGAAAAATGAAAGTGCCGGCCAGGGTTATAGGCCAGACCGGAGGACGGAAGATGGTCATCTGGCACAGAAAGAAGAAGGTCATCGACCAGCCCCTGGACCTTGGTTTCAGAGCCTGGAAGAAGGCCATCCCGGATTATTTTAAGGTTAAAAAATTTTAGGAATAATATGAGTTGGGGGGAACATGGAAGAGCCAATCTTCAGGAGCCCGAATAAAAGAGGCCGGGTAGCGGTTTTGCTCTCCGGACGAGGTTCTAATTTTAGAGCCCTTCATGACGCCATGCTGGCCGGCCGCATCAACGCCGACATCGTGCTGGTGGTCAGCAACAAAGCCGACGCCCCGGGGTTGCAAACCGCCAGAGAAAGAGGACTGGAGACGCTTCATCTGGACCCTAAAACCTTTCCCGGCAAAGAGGCCTATGATGCGACCATCGTGGAAGAATTGAAAAAACGCCAGGTGGACCTGGTCTGCCTGGCCGGCTATATGAAGATAATCACTCCCCTTTTCTGCCAGGCCTTCAGAAACCGAATCATGAATATCCATCCCGCGCTCCTGCCTTCATTTCCCGGACTTCATGCCCAGAAGCAGGCTGTGGATTACGGGGTTCGTTATTCAGGGGCCACCGTGCATTTCGTCTGGGAAGAAGTTGATGCCGGACCGATAATTCTGCAGGCCGTGGTCCCCGTCCACCAGGATGATACCGAGGAGACTCTGGCCGAAAGAATTTTGGAATGGGAACACAAAATATATCCCGAAGCGGTGCGACTTTACTTCGAAGGCCGGCTGGAAGTTCGGGGCCGCAAGGTCTATATTCTCGACTGATGGTCTTTTAGCTGTTCCTTATTATATTATAAACAGCCGGTTCAGGCCCCCCGTCCTGAACTTCGGCCGCAAAAAATCCTGTTTCCTTCCCTTGAAATTAAATTCATATTAAGTCATATTTATAGCTTAAAGATCAACCGAGGTTAGAGCCATGTTCAAGCCGGTCGAAGAACAATTGAAGCTGCTCAAAAAGGGGGCGGTGGAAATCATCCAGGAAGAAGACCTGGTTCGTAAGCTGGAAAGGTCCAGAAAAGAGAACCGTCCGCTCCGGGTTAAAGCCGGGTTTGACCCGACGGCTCCGGATATTCACCTGGGACACACCGTCCTGCTCAGAAAGATGAAGCATTTCCAGGAACTGGGGCACGAAGTCATTTTCCTGATCGGCGACTTTACCGGCCTGATCGGCGACCCCAGCGGACGCTCGGCCACCCGGCCGGCCATGACCAGAGAGGAAATCAACCGCAACGCCGAGACCTATAAACAGCAGGTTTTCAAAATTCTCGACCCCCAGAAAACGATTATAGATTTCAACTCGCGCTGGCTGGGGGCGCTGTCCAGTTTTGACATCATCAAGCTCACCTCTAAATACACGGTGGCCAGGATTCTGGAGCGAGACGATTTCACTAAGAGATTCAAAGCCGGACTGCCCATTTCGGTTCATGAGCTTCTCTACCCGCTGATGCAGGCCTACGATTCGGTGGCTCTCCGGGCCGACGTGGAGCTGGGAGGCACCGACCAGAAATTCAACCTGCTGGTCGGCCGGGAAATTCAGCGCGAATACGGTCAGGAACCGCAGGTGATTCTGACCATGCCCCTGCTGGAAGGACTGGACGGAGTGGAAAAAATGTCCAAGTCGCTCGGCAATTACGTCGGCATCAACGAGCCCCCGGAAGAAATTTTCGGCAAGCTGATGTCCATTTCCGACCAGCTGATGTATCGCTACTATGAGCTGCTGACCGACATCTCAAGCGAGCAGATAGAAAGCTGGAAACAGCAGGCCGGCGAGGGCAAGGTCAACCCCCGCGACTTAAAAGCCGGGTTGGCCCGGATGATTGTTTCCGATTTCTGGGGTCAGGAAGCAGGAAAAAGGGCGGCCGAAGAATTCGACCGGATTTTCAAAAACAAAGACCTGCCCAGCGAAATGGAAGAAAAAATCGTGGAAACCAGCGGGGCGGAGACCCTTCCGGAGCTGGTCGAGCTGATGGTTAATCTGGGAATAGTTTCCTCCCGCGGCGAGGCCAAACGGCTCATCCGCCAGGGTGGAGTATATATCGACGGCCGGCGGGTCGAAGACCTGGAACACAGACTGGACGGCGCCAGGACAGAACAGATCCTCAAGATCGGCAAGAGAAAATTCTATCGCCTGAAGCTGCGGTTCAAGTAGGCCGCTAATCAGAAAGCGGCGGCCACGGCCGGAAGCACGGCGACGATGATGGTCGGATGGCACGAAAACAGGGAAAAATGAAAATAATCGCCGGTTTGATTGGCCTTTCCGATTCTTATATAATTAGCCTCAGGGGATGAACTTGAACAAAGCTGCGGCGGCCATCGAAGTTGCCAGCGAGCTCAAAGAAATTGAGACCATCAGAAATTTTCTGAAACTGAATCTTCAGACTCTGCCGGCAACCGAGGAGGAGCAATATCAGATTGAGCTGGCCCTGGTCGAGATCTGTCTCAACATAATTCATTACGCCTATCCCGACCATAAAGGCACCATCCGGATAAAATTCTGGACCGAAGGGCCGCAGGTTTTCTTGGAGATAAGAGACCGGGGAGTTCCTTTCGACCCTGCCCGGTCGCCCACCCCGGACATAGAAGAGCTAATCCGCGAGCAAAGAAAAGGAGGTCTGGGCATTCACCTGAGCCGGGAGCTAATGGACGAATTCGCTTACCGGCGAGACGGAGACCAGAACATACTTCTGATGCACAAGAGACTCTCTCGGGCCCAGAAGAATTAAAATTAATAGAGGACCGCGGCTTCGCCTTTTTCCTTTATAAGTTTATCAATGGCCTGAAGAATAAGCTCCTTCCGAGCCAGGACGGCATTAATCTCATTGTCGGTCAGGTAATCGCCGACGATGCTCTTCATCAGCTCAAAATTCAGAGCTCTTATTTTCTCCACAAACAGGCGAGGCAGCTCGCTCATCGGCTTCGGGCACTCCGGGTGCTTTTCGGTATAGATCAGACTCTGGGTGAACTTCTTGCCGGTGCGGAAAGAGCGCGAATGGTCGATCAAAATCATCCTCCAGTCGCCGGTTATAAGGATGTTATTCATATGGCGATCCTCATTGGCTATAAGGTTGTCAAAAGCCCTCTGCAGGTATACGGCCCGGTTCCAGTGCAGCAGTCTAATCGGCGGCGTCTTGATATTCTTTTCTGTTTTCTGTTTAAGAGTTAACTGATAATCTGCCCAGATCTGACAGGAACCGCGGTTGTTATGAAACCTTCTTTCCACCGTGGACGGCACCATATTCAACTCCAAATAATTGGACATCAAGTAGGCGGCAATTTCGTACTTCCAGCCTTCCAGATAACCTTTAAGGCGGCCTTCGGGATTTTTCCAGAGCGCAAACCTGGTAATCCCGTCCTTTTCCAGGGTCAGTTTCCAGGGACTGGTGACGGCCTCCGGACCCGTCAGTTGTTCCTCTTTGATGACGCTGGCCGTCAACAGGAATTCTTCCCAGCGGGCCCGTTCGGCCACTTCTTCGGCCGTGAGCTGAGCCCTCAGGGGCAGGTCGAGAACCAGGCCCAGCAAGATTAAGGCCAGGGGAAGAACCTTTTTGTTCATTTTTCCCTCCTTTTTTCCCTTCAATACAGAACTTTATCTTCACCCGCAACTTTTATCATTTCGTCTATTTCCTTGAGTATAAGGTCCTTGCGGGCCAGGACAGCTCTGATTTCTCTATCGCTCAGGTAAGGACCGACCGCCTGCTTGAGGCTGTCAAAGTTCAGGGCCTTAATTTTCTCCACCAGCGCCCGCGGCAGCTTTCTGAAGGGCAGGGCCCGGCTATCGGCCCTCAGCGGATTGAGCCCGAACAGGAGGTGTTTGGTGTATTTTTCTTCCGACCGGAAGCTGCGGGAGTGGTCGATGAGGATGGTTCTCCAGTCGCTGGTATAAAAGGTATTTTGCTGGGTCCGGTCCTCGTTGGCAATCAGGGCATCGAATACCCTGGAAATGTATTTTCTCTTCTCCCAGTTGTCGGCCTCGGGGCCGGTCGAAGGCAGCGGGATATTTTTATCCATCACTTCCAGCAGGCTGTACTCTTTTTCCACCCAGAGCTGCAGCGATCCCCTCTGACCCTTAAATTCTCTCTCCACCGTCGGCGGAATCATGTTCAGGCCCAGCAGTTTGTCCAGCCGGTAGGCGGCGATTTCATACTGCCAGCCTTCCAGGTAGCCGCCCTGAATCCCGCTGGGGTTTTTCCAGACTCCGCTTCTTTCGATATTATCCTTTTTCAGGTAAAGTCGAATTGGTTTGGTAACCCCCTCACCTATCTCCTTATAATCTATTATCTCTGCCGTCAGCAGAAAATTTTCCAGTTCTTCCCGCTGAGCAATTTCTTCAAGCCTGAACTGCGAGAACAAAGGAAGATTAAGAATTAAAATCATTAAACCCAGGCTTAAATATCCAATTTTCCTCATTTCCTTGACTCCTTAATAAATAACTTCATCCCGGCCGTAAGCAGAAATCATTTCCTGAATTTCTTTTAGAATCAGGTCGCGGCGGGTCAGGACGGAATTAATCTCCTTTGTGGTTAGATAAGAACCGACTGCCCGTTTGATGCTATCAAAAGTCAGGGTTTCCAATTTTTCCACCAATCCGGCCGGCAGCCGCTTGAACGGCAGCGGAACGCCCCCCGGCCGCAGAGGCCTCAACCCGTACATCAGGTTGTTGGTCGAGCGGGCATCGAACCGGAAACTCCTCGAATGGTCGATAAGAATAGTCCTCCAGTCTTCGGTCAGCAGGGTATTCTGAAGACTGCGGTCTTCGTTGGCGATCAGGGAATCAAAGACCCGGGCCAGATATTGCATCCTTTCCAGGTTGACAGCCTCCCATCCCTCCCTGGGCAGTTGAATTTTATGGTCGACGATTTCCAGAAGGTCATATTTGTGTTCCACCCAGAGTTGCAGAGAACCGCGCTGTCCCTGAAACCTTCTTTCCACCGTGGGCGGGATGAGGTTTAAGCCCAGCAATTTATCCAGTCGATAAGCGGCAATTTCATACTGCCAGCCCTCGTAGTAACCGTTAATAACCCCGCTGGGATTTTTCCAGACGGCGCTGTGCTCAACCTCTCCCTTTTTTAAGTAAATCCTGATGGGCAGGGTGATACCCTGACCCAGGTCGCGAAAGCCGGTTATTCTGGCTGTCAGCAGAAATTTTTCCAGCTCTTCCCGCCGGTCTAATTCTTCCGGAGTAAACTGGGCCCGGGCGGCAGAAATTGACACCCACAGCATCAAAACAGTGGCAGTAATAGTCCTGGCCGAGGTTCTGGAGCTCAAGGATTTCCCCTGCTTTAATAAAATAATACTCTGTTTTCCTAAAAGTCAAATTAAAATTCAGGGTCCAGGCAAAAAATTTCCGGTTGGTGTAAAAAGCAAATTTCTGTTATAAACAGGGCTGAAAGAGATCAAGCCGATGAAGAAATCATTATTTTTATTATTGTTTCTGGTTTTGCTGGTCGGCTGCTCGCCGGACAGGACTGCCCCCACCATACGCTTTCCTTATGAGTGGCCGGGAACCCCGGGTTTCGGCGGCGACATCGACCAGCAAAAAATATCCGAACCTTCAGGTATCTGTTTTCATCCGGCCCGAAAGACTCTATTTGTGGTCAGCGACGAAGGCTGGCTGTACGAAATCACCACCGATGGAGCCCCGATTTTCAATCAGAGGATTCCGGGCGACCTGGAAGCTGTGGCCATCAATCCCCAAACGGGATTGGTCTACATTGTTATTGAAGGAGAGGACATCATCCTGGAATACGACCCCGACCGACGCCAGGTAACCCGCAGATTTCCGGTCAAAAGAGAATTTAGCGGCCACCCAAACTTCCTGCAAAAACAGGTCGACGAATACGACAACGGGCTGGAATCGCTGGCCTTTGTCCCGGACGAGAGCCATCCGGAAGGCGGAACTTTCTATGCCGGCAACCAGTGGGACCCTCCCTGCATACTTGAAATAGAAGTTCCCCTGAAGTCCGGCCGGAACCGGGAAGCCGAAGCCAGTATCATCAGAGTCCTGCCCTTCAGAATAGATGACCCCTCAGCCATGATTTATGATGAACAGACCGGTCTCCTGCATATTGTCAGCGACGCCGACAACATTCTGGTGGAGATAACCCTGAACGGAAAGCTGGTCAAAGAATACGCCTTCCCGGGCGATAATCAGGAAGGCCTGGCCTGGGATGACCGGGGATATCTTTATATAGCCCAGGATTCGGGCGGCATCATAAAAATTAAAGACCTGAGGAAAAAACAACTCTGAGATATTAGCTTAAAAAAGATTGGCCGCTCCTTCCGCCCCGAGCCCGATGAAAAAAACAGGCTCCGAGATTTAAGCAGGGATTTGCTTCAGATTCAGGTCAGTTTTTCTTCCTGGTAAACAGAACCGCTTCTTCCCCCTGCTCCTCAATCAGTTTCTTTATGGCCTCCAATATGAGTTCTTTCCTCTTAAACAGGGCTTCAATTTCCGTCTCGTTAAGGTAAGGTTTGAGTTTAGCCGTCACCAGCTCCGGGTCCAGGTGGCTCAGGCTTTCAAACAATTCTCTGGAACATCGGGTCAGAGAGCAGCCGGAAAGGAGCTCCGGGACAGGGTCAAAACTTTCAGAAAAATCTATCCGCCAGACCTGCCAGGTGGCTTTATTAATCAAAATATCGTCCTCATCCAGGCACTGGTCATAAACCAGGTTTTCAAAGACCACCACTTCGGCCAGGGCTCTGGTAAAAGCTTCGTCGTCAGGCGGGACCAGCCCCTTTCTCCGCCGCTGACTTTCGGTCATAACCCCGGTCAACCCTACCTGGAGAGAACCGCGGCGGCCGTTTAACTGTCTGAAGACAACCGGCGGTATGATTTCCAGCCCGAGCAATTTGCTCAATTCATAGGCAGCCAGTTCATAGGTATAGCTATCGGGAAGCATGGCCGGCCTGGGCCGGTGGACGTATTTGAAAATGGCCTGCCCCTTCAGGCGTCCGTCTTCCAGGTTGACAATCCAGGGGGCGGTCCGACCGGCCGTCTGTTCCTTGCTGACCTTAATTACTCTGGCCTTCATTAAAAAATTTTCCATCCTTTCCTGTTCCTGCCGATCCCCGGACCCGGAAATCCCGGCCGCGAAGACCAGGCCGAAGACCAGGACCATCATTATCAGTCCTTTTCCCGGTAATTTTTTATTTTTTTTCATGGTTAACTCCCCACAGGGAGAATTGGCCGTCATTTATGATCAGAGCCCGCAAGTAACCGCCGTATGCCCGGGAGATCCCGGTGTCGACCACCCAGACCTTCCCCTCGAATCTTCGCATATCGTTAATGGTCAGAACCAGCTGAGGAGTATGAGCCACTATGATATGTCTGGCCTCCAGGTTGCTCAGAATGCGGTCCACCTGTTCTTCGGAAACCCGGCCGTTGGCCAGGGCCAGTTGCCGGTACCAGAGCGGGCCGTTAGCGTTATAAACGATTTCCAGCTTCAGACTGGCTGGCGGAGAAAAATTAAGAAGCGCTTTCTGGAAGACGGAAAGCTCGTGGCGGAGCCTGTCGTTTATGGCTTCAATGGTCCATCCGGAAAATTCCTCGCTTATTCCGCCATGCACAAAAACGATGTCGTTTATTTTTATGACCGCATTATGACGGGCAATCCACCGGCCGTAATTCTGGTTGAAATAGACCAGGTATTTCCTCCGGGCATCCAGGTCGAAATCCATCACTTCCTGCCAGAGACGATTTATATCCCTCCCCCGCCGGGCCTTCTTTTCCAGCTCTTTCTGTTTCCTGGCGAAATAATCCTCAGGAAGAAAGGATATAAACTGCTCCACGGTTACACAATCCTCATAATCGAAGGCGATACCGGTGATATTCATCTCTTCATGATTGCCGATCAACATTTGCACCTGGCCGCCGGCCGCTTCAGCCTCGTCCTCCAGCCTGCGAATCAGGTCGAAGATTTTGCGGGCCTCCGGACCGCGGTCCATGACGTCTCCGGTCTGAACCAGAAAAGCCCGGCCTCCGGTCCAGTTCAGGTTGGAATCAACCAGTCCGATTGCCTTGAGAATCTGAACAAAATGGTCATAGTCGCCATGCAGGTCCCCGACCACCACGATCTTCTCCACCCCGCTCCAGCGACAGGGAACCTCTTCTGCAGCCAGGACCGGCCAGGACAGCCAGACCAGGACCAAAAATGCCAGGGCGGCCCTGTTTATGACCCATTTCTTACGGAAATCGATATTCATGTGATTAAATCTTATGGAGTCGGAGTCAATTTCTCCCCTCTCTTAACTCTACTTTCTTACTACAACTTACTGACCGCAATGTCAACTCCAATCGTCTTCCGGACAGCAAAAATAATTTCTTTTTTTTAGCGGCCAAAAATATTAAAATAGGTGGTGGAAAGGGGAATTATCATGATTGCCCGAGTTACCATCATCTGCGTCAAGCCTGAGAAAGTGGATGAGGCCATCAAGCTCTACGAAACCAGTGTCATCCCCGAAACCAAAATGCAGACCGGTTTTGTGGGCGGGTATCTGCTGACCGACCGGGCCAGCGGCCGGGGAATTTCCCTGACCTTCTGGCAGACCAGGGAAGACGTAACCGCCAGCGAAGAAAATCTCCACTACCAGCAGCAGCTCCTGAAATTTCTGGACATGTTTGCCTCTCCGCCCATCAAGGAGGAATACACGGTGAATCTTGAGTTCTGAGCCAGAGGGTGGTTGGGGATTTCAGGCCACCCGGGTGGCGAAAAGGAAGAGAATGATTAAGGCCATTAACAGGGAGTGAGACATGAAGATAAGCAGCCGTGAAATTAATGATATTCTTATTGTCGACATCGAGGGAGAAATCCGAAGGTCCGATATTACCGACCTGACCCTGCACCAATGGATTAAACAGCAACTGGAAAAGGGCAAAAGAAGAATTCTGCTCAACTTTGAAAAGGTGGAATTCATCGACAGCTTCGGAGTGGGTGAAATCCTGGCCAGCTATATCTCGGCCAACAACCTGGGCGGCAAGCTGAAGCTGGTCAGAATTTCCAAAAAATTATACCTGATCTTCCAGGTGACCATGCTGACCAGGGTGCTGGAAATATTTGACGATGAACAGATAGCCCTGGAGAGTTTTTTCAAAGAATGAGCCTTTCTCTGGCCCCGGGAATATAAATTGACAGCCAAACCCAGCCGTCTGCGCCGGATTCTTTCTCGCCTGGCGGAGATCAAACCGGGAGAGGAAAGAATCACTTTTTATCTGTTCTCTTATTTTTTTCTGATCACGGCGGCTTATTCAATAATAAAATCTTTGCGGGTGGCCAGCTATCTGGAATCGCTGGGAGCCGACAAACTACCGCTGGCCTATCTGCTCACGGCCGTGGCGGTCGGCCTGGTGGTGGCGATTCATTCCAAACTCCAAGTCAGGTTATCCAGATTAAGCCTGATAATTCTGAGCCTGGCCTTTTTTATCCTGACCGCCCTGCTGTTCTGGCTTCTGTTCGGCCTGCAGTGGGCCTGGCTGTCCCTGGCCTATTATGTCTGGGCCAATATTTTCCTGGCCGTGGTCATCACTCAGTTCTGGATTGTGGTCAACGATGTTTTCAACCCCAGAGAGACCAGACGCCTGGTAGGTCTCTTCGGCAGCGGAGGAATTCTGGGCGGCATTTTCGGGGGAGAAGCCACGGGACTCATGGCCAGGTCCAGTGTCGATACCAGACTTCTCATTCTGACCTGCGGTTTTCTCCTGGCGGCCATAGCCGTCGTCTGCCTCATAGCCGGCTGGCAGAAGAAGACCGGCCAGAGCCCGCCTCAGGCGCCGACCGAACTGTCGTCGCCGGGGGAAAAGCCAGAGCCGGTAGGTTTCAGAGACTGCCTGTTGACTGTGGCCGGTCACCGTTACTTTCGGTTGCTGGCGGCCGGCATTGCCCTGAGTCTGGTGGTTTCGACTTTTGTCGACTGGCAATTCAGCAAGGTAGTCGAAGGGACGACCAGTCTCGAGAACAGACTGACCTCATTCTTCGGCCATTTTAACGCCGGCTTGCTGGTGGTAGCCTTCTTTATCCAGATTTTCCTGACCAGCCGTTTTGTCCAGAAATTCGGACTCAAGTTTTCTTTTCTCATTTATCCTTCGGTTTTGATCGGCGTCTTGACCGGACTGGCCGCCCTGCCGGCCAGCCTGGCTATGGCTCTAACCCTTAAAGCTTCGGACAAGAGCCTGTCCTATACTCTGAATCAATCGGTCCGGGAGCTCCTTTACATCCCGGTTTCACCAAAAATCAAGTACAAGGCCAAGATCTTCATAGACATGTTTCTGAACAGATTTTCCAGAGGACTGGGAGGCCTGTTGCTGATGGGCCTGCTGTCTTTCAACCGGGGCCTCCGCTTTATCAGTCTGATTACCATCCTGCTGATTCTGGTCTGGATGGGCCTCAACCTCCAAGTCACCAGAGAATATGCGGCCATAGTCAGGAATAAATTAAAGAAGAAATGGGACCGAGCCGACCGAGCGGTGGCCGAGCAGCTCGACCTGGACTATCTGAAACTGGTCTTCGATGCCGTCGATAGCCGCCGACGAAGCGGGGAACTCATGGCTATGGACCTGTTTGACCTTCTACGCCGGCAAAAACTCAAGCCCGAATTAAAGGAACTTATCGCTTCCGGCCTGTCCCAATCGGGAGTTTCTTCCCTGGGCACTCTGTTTGAGGAAGAACTCCCCTCTCTGTCTGACTGGCCCGCCGGCGAAAGCGAAGAATTTTTCAAGCGGGAGATAGACGAAATCTTTTCGCTCCAGACATACCAGGAACTGATTAAAGACTATATCAAGAAAGTGCTGGCCCTGAAAACACCGGACGCAGAAATAGCCAGGATGGAAGCGGCCAAGTTAATCGGGCTGATGAAACCGAACTGGGTGCCGGCCGAGGAGCTGGCCGAACTGCTGGAGGACGAATCCCCAGAAGTCAGCCGCCTGGCCATGGACAGCGCCGCCCGCTGCGGCCAGAGGGAACACCTGGAGGCCATCATAAGCAAACTGGGCAATCCGGTTACCAGGGAGGATGCCATCGCGGCCCTCCTCGCCTTCGGTTCAAAAATTACCGGGACGCTATCGGATTATCTGGAAGACCCGGATTCAGACCTCGAGATCAAAAAGTCCATAATCAATGTTTTATCCCGGATGGCTAACCAGGAAGCCGCCGACCTGCTGGCTCTTGAGCTCCAGAAAAATCAACCGACCCTGGACAGTGAATTGATAGAGGCCCTGGACAGGATCCGTCACCTGAAGCCGGAGATAGCCCTTCCGGCTGAAATCATAAGAAAAAAATTAAGGGAGGTAATAATAAATCAAGGTCAACTGCTGCTGGCTTATCTGGAGGTCTCGGGAAACACCGGTCCACTCGACCGGAGTCTGGAGCAGGAGCTGACCCGCTCCCGGATGGACATGTTCAAGTTGCTCGGATTCATCTATCCCCCGGACGACATCAGCCGGGCCTGGCAGAATTTCAGGGCCGGCATCGGAGAATCGAAAGCCTACGCCCTTGAACTCCTGGACAGTATATTGATTAAGGCCGACCGGGAATGGCTTCTGCCTCTGCTGGAAGACCTGCCGCCGGCGGACAGAATAAAACGAATCCGGACCCTGCTTGAGAAACTGGGTCAACCATAGGCCACCGCCATGAGTCGACAGAAAACATATTCTCTATTATCGCGACTGGTGGACATTCGGCCGGAAGAAGTGACTTCCGGGATGCTGATGTTCCTCTATTTCTTCCTTATTCAGGTTTCGGCTTACATCATCGAGCCGGTAAAGATTTCGCTTTACCTGAGATGGTTGACCGCTGACCGTCTGCCCTATGCTTACTTGCTGTCGGCCCTGCTGATCGGTCTGGCGGTAGCCTTGAATTCAGAGCTGCTGCAGAAAATTAAAAGAACTCATTATCTGGCTTCCAGTCTGCTGTTTTTTATTTCCACCCTGATTCTCTTCTGGTTTCTGTTCCGGATCCGCTGGCCCTGGCTGTCGCTGATCTACTGGTTCTGGTCCGACCTGTTCATGGTTACCTCGACCACCCAGTTCTGGATCCTGGTCAACGACCTGTATCATCCTCACCAGGCTAAGAGACTCATCGGGTTCCTGGTCAGCGGAGGATTACTGGGAGGGGTGACCGGAGCTGTTCTGGCTTCAGGTCTGGCCAGGAAACTGGGCACGGAAAACCTGCTGCTGATCTGCCCGGTACTTCTTCTGGGCTGCCTGATTATTATCTTTTTTTATTCCAGATTGCCCGGCAAAGAAGAAAAGACCTCCGTTTCTTCTGCCGCCAGGAGTAATCCTCTGGCCACCTGGCGGGACATCAGAGCCAGCCGATACCTGTCGCTTCTCTTGGCCATGGTAGCCCTGAGCATGGTCATAACCACCCTGGTGGATTTTCAGTTCGTTTCGGTGGTCGGCTCCAGGTTTTCCGAACAGGACGCCAGGACTTCCTTTCTGGGAGGTTTTTTCACCGCCCTTCTTATTTTCTCCTATTTCCTGCACATCATCATGACCGGCCGGATACTTAAAAAATCCGGACTCAAGCTGGCCCTGCTGATTGCTCCGACTTTCCTGCTATTAGGCTCGCTGGCCATCCTTTTCATCCCGACAACTTACCTGATCTATTGGGCTGTGTTCATCAAGGGTGCCGACAAGAGCCTGAGTTATTCGCTCAGCCAGTCAGTCCGGGAATTGCTTTACATCCCGGTGTCTCCGGAAATCAAGTACCGGGCCAAAGTCTTCATAGATATGTTTGTCTCCAAGTTTGCCAAGGGAATCAGCTCCATCATTCTGCTGGTTTGCTTTACCCTTCTTCATTTCAACCTGCGGCAGATAAGCCTGGTGATCGCGGCCCTGACATTGCTCTGGCTTCTGTGCAACCTGGAAATCGCCGGCGAATACGTTAACACCATCAAGAAGAACTTAAAAATAAAATGGGCGGACGCCGACCGGGTCATCAAGGAGAATGTTGACCTGGACCTGACCAAACTGGTTTTCGACACCCTGGAAAGCAAGAAACGCAGTTCCGTTCTTTACGCTATGAACCTGATGGACCTGTTGAAGACCGAAAAATTGAGCCCGGAACTGAAGAAGATAATTTCTTACCAGGCTGATGAAGTGCTGGCCCGGTCGATGGATTCACTGTTGGAGTCCGGCGGGCAGTTCTCGGGGCCTGATTTTGACCTGGCGCTGGAAAAGGAAGATCTGGGTGAAGATATCGAGCAGGTTATGTCTCTCGGCGTCTACCGGGAAGTGATGAAGGATTATCTCGACCGGCTGGCCGCTGCCCGGACGGCAGAAACCGAGACTTCAAGAATGGAGGCGGCCAAAGCTCTGGGACTGATGGAGCCGGACCCGGCCGTCATCCGGAATCTCAAGCGCCTGCTAACGGACGCTTCTCCGGATGTGGCCAAATATGCGCTGGAAAGCGCTGCCCGGCTGCGGCGCAGAGAATTCGTTCCGTTAGTAATCAGACATCTCGGCCGGCCGGCCACCGGGGATGAAGCCCGCCGGGCACTGGTCAACTACGGGCCCGGAATAACCGGCACCCTCAAAGACTACCTGAGCGATAAAGAAGTGGACTTAAGAGTGAGAAAGGCCATTCCCAATATCCTGGCTCAGACCGGAACCCAGAGGGCGGCCGACCTGCTCTCCCTGGAACTGAAGAAACAGGATGAAGAGGTGGAAGCCGAAATCATCGAAGCTCTGAACCGGCTGCGGTCCAGGAATCCGGCCATAATTTTCCAGAGCCAGCTGATCCGGCCTGAAATCATCCGGCAGATAGAAAAGAGCTACCTGCTGATAATAAAATTAAAAGAATTCAAAGAAAAAAAGGAAGGCTGGTTGCCCTTCCAGGACCTGGAGGCCTCGCTGGCCATGAACCTGAAACGGATATTTGAACTGCTCGGTCTGATCTATCCGCCGGAGGAGATCTCCAGGGCCTACCAGAATATCTGCCAGGGCACCAGAAAGTCGCTGGATTATTCGATAGAACTTCTGGACAACATCCTGCCCAAGGAGCTCAGCCTTTATCTTCTGCCTCTGATTGAAGACCTGTCTCTGGAGGCCAGGGCTAAGAATTGCCATAAGCTTCTCAAGCAACTGGAAAAATCGAGGTCGGAACCGGGTCCGGGAAGCGGCCGTTAAGCCTGTCAGAATCAAGCTTGAAGTCCAGCCTGCGGCAAGTTATAATTTGAGCAAGGGAGGGAAAATGCCCCGTTTATTCATCTACCCCAAAAAGGGGCAGCCTGCGGTTTTTGAACTTGAAAACCGGCAGGTTTCCATCGGGCGCCTGCCTGATAACGACATCGTCATCGAAGATGCCTATGCTTCCGGACACCATGCTTTTATAATTCCTGAAGGGTCCGGGTTCGCCGTCTGTGACAATCTCAGCAAGAACGGAACCTTTGTCAACGGCAAAAAGATTTCAGAAAAATTCCCGCTTCGCCGAGGAGACGAAATCTATATCGGTTCCACCCGGGTTTTCTTCGACAAGGAGAGCACCACCAGCGTGGAGATGACCGACGAGCAATTGCCGGCGGGAGTCGTCCAGAGCGTTATCCGGATTGACAAGATTCTGCCGCCGACCGATACCGCAACCATAAATAAAGAACAATCCATCATTCCCGAGCTGGAGAAGCTCAAGCTGGATTATAGATTCATCCCGGTGCTGACCCAGGTCAGCCAGGCTCTGATTCTGCACAAGCCGATAGATGAGCTCCTCGAAGAAATAATGGATTTGATCTGCAACACCCTGCCGATGGACCGGGCCATTCTGATGCTCCAGGAAGGCAACCCTCCCGACCTGATCCCCAAGGTGGTCCGGATCGCCGACCCCAACCTCAGGTCTCAGAAAATTCAGGTCAGCCGCTGCATTCTGGACATGGTTCTGACCAGGAATTCATCTGTCCTGAGCATCGACGCTCAGGTCGACCCCCGTTTCCAGGCCAGCGAGAGCATCATTCAAACCAACACTCATTCGGCCATGTGCGTTCCCCTCTGGAACAACAGGGAGATCATCGGCGTCATTTATGCCGACCGCGTCTTCCATCTCGACCGCTTCTCGGAAGAGGACCTCAAATTGCTGACCCTTCTTTCCAACCTGGCCGCCATCAAGATCGAAAATGCCAGGCTCATCCAGCAGGCCATAGAGAAAGAAAAAATGGAAAAGGAGCTGGCCCTGGCTTCCCAGATTCAGAAGAATCTCCTGCCCGGGAAAAATCCCGAGTGCCAGAATTATGATCTGGCCGGTTATAACCTGACCTGCTACCAGGTGGGGGGCGATTACTATGATTTTATCGAACTGCCCCCGGACCGGCTGGCCATTGTCATCGCCGACGTTTCGGGTAAAGGCGTAAGCGCCGCTCTGCTCATGGCCTCCCTGAGAGCAGCCCTCCACTCGGAGCTCACGCCCGGCTGCAGCCTCGAGGCTCTGGCCAGCCGCCTCAACGACTTCGTTCACCGGAGTTCCTCCCCCAGTAATTTCATCACCTTTTTCCTGATGGATTTGAATAAGAACAGCGGTGAAATAAAATACCTCAACGCCGGCCATAACCCGCCGCTGATACTCGGCCGGGAAGACGAGATAATCAGGCTGGAAAGCAGCGGTTTCTGCCTGGGAATGTTCCCGTCTGTAAGCTATCAAGCCGGCAACGCCCACCTGGGGGCGGGTGACCTGGCTATCCTTTACACCGACGGAATCACTGAAAGCCGGAATAACAATAAAGAGGAATTCGGGGAAGAAAGGTTAATCAGGGCCGCTCAGAAATACGCTGAATTGCCGGCTCAAAGAATGGTTGAATTCATCCTGGCCGAAGTCGAAAAATTTTCCGAAGGACGCGAGCCCGACGACGACCGGACACTGGTGATAATCAAGCGCACCGGTCGCCCCTGTTGATTCTGAATTCCGGTCCCGGCAGCCTGCATCAGGCAACAATCATAAAAGGTCAAACCAGGAAGAAGCACCCGGTCTTCTGTCTGGTTTCTGGTTCGAAAGATATTTAATTTCTTTGATTTATCTCCGACCGTTATTCAGCCAGAATCATCCCGGCTATCCGCTGCAGATGTCGGGCATCCACCTGGTCGAAACTGTTTAGCCGGTCGGAATCGACATCGAATACCCCATAAACCTGCCCTTCAGGGGTAAAAACCGGGACGACGATTTCTGATTGCGAACGTTCATCGCAGGCGATATGGTCCGGGAACTTATGAACGTCAGGGACGATAACCGGTTTTCGCTCCCTCACCCCGGCCCAGCAAACGCCCTTATTGTGGGCCAGCTTAAGACAGGCCAGGGGGCCCTGATAAGGGCCGACGATGAGCTCATTGTTTTTCAGCAGGTAAAATCCGCACCAGAAGTAATAATCGAATTTATGATAAAGCAGGGCGCTTACAGTCGCCATTCTGGCAATCGGGTCTTCCGACTTTCGGAACAATTCTTGAAGCTGTTGAATTATCCTCTCATAAAGCACCGCTTTTTCCATCCTCAGCCTCCTGATCGGGCTTTAACTCGCCCGGAAACAAAATTTCTTGATAATAATTAAGTCCGTAAATCAAAAAAAATTTATTTTAACCAACCAATCAAGCTGATTATACGCGTCTCCGGGAACAGGTCAACAGACAGCCGGAGGAAAGAAAAAATTAAGGCCTCTCCCCGATTGGCCCGGAAAGCACGACCGGGAACGCTTTTTCGGGCCGCAAGCTGCGCCCGGCCCCCGGCTCAATCCCAGAGGCGGGAATACTTGGCGCCGCTTCCGGTGTTGAACAGCACGACTGATTGGCCGTCCTTTATCCATCCCGCTTGCCGCAAACGCCGAAGAGCGGCCAGCGTCGCTCCACCCTCCGGGGCCGGCCAGATGCCTGTCGTCCTGCCCAGCAGGTAAGTTGCCTCCAGAATTTCTCGGTCGGAAACCGCCACTGCCGTTCCCCGGCTTTCCCGCAAGGCCCGCAGAATCAAGAAATCCCCGACGGCCGCCGGCACCCGCAGACCGTCGGCTATGGTTCTGGCATCGGACCAGGGTTCGGCAAATTCCTTCTGCTCATGGAAAGCTTTGACCATCGGGGCGCAGCCTTTGGCTTGAACCGTGACCAGCCTCGGACGCTCCGAGCCGATCCAGCCGAGTTTTTCCAGCTCCTCAAAGGCTTTCCACATCCCGACCAGTCCGGTGCCTCCACCCGTCGGATAAACGATTACTTCCGGAAGAGTCCAGCCCATCTGCTCGGCCAGTTCATAGCCCATAGTTTTTTTGCCTTCCAGTCTGTAAGGCTCCTTGAGGGTGGAAACATCGAAACGGCCGTATTTCTCCAGGTCTTCTCTGGCAGCCCGGCCGCAGTCGGTGATCAAGCCGTCAATCAAATGCACCTGAGCTCCAAGCACCCGGCACTCATTGACAAAAGGCCCGGGAACGTCGGCCGGCAGGTAAACGTGGGCTTCCAGCCCGGCCGCAGCCGCATAGGCGCTCAGGGCGCAGGCAGCGTTGCCGGCGGAAGGAATGGAAAGAGATTTAACCCCGAGCTCAAGAGCCCGGGAGACAGCCAGGCTGAGTCCTCGCGCCTTGAATGACCCGGTCGGGTTAAGCCCTTCGTCCTTGATGAAGACAGGGCCGTGTCCGATTTCCTTTTCCAGCCGGTAAGCCCTCATTAGAGGCGTATAGCCCTCGCCCAGAGAAAGCTTAAACCGGTCGCTGCGCAGGGGAAGAAGCTCCCGATAGCGCCAGAGCGACGGCTCCCGCCCCGGCAGGTCCCCCGGGCTGAACGCCCGAGCCGCGGCCCGGAGGTCATAGCGGGCCAGGAGGGGTTTGCCGCAGTCAGGACAGAGATTCCAGAGCCGGTCCGGGTCATACTCCCGCCGGCACCAGCCGCATTCGAGATTGACAAGAAAACAGCTTTTTCCCATGGGAAAAATTTACCATTCTGGCCGACGGCCGGCAAATGAAATTTAAGCCTTATCACTTTTATTAAATGCTTAACTTATATTCAGTCTTCGGTCAGAATAACCTGCGGTTCAGAATAAAATTCAGGGCTCAAGAATTTCTAAAATAACCGAACACAATTGAACTGTTTAATCCTTTGGCCTTATCAGAATCTTTTTCTGTCTTCGCCGGCCCGACCGGTCTGAAATCATTTTCTCAGACCGCGGACGGATCTTTGGGAGTGCTTCCGGTTAATTCCTGATTTCAACCATCCCGGAGTCAGTCCGGAGAAATCTACCGCTTAAAAAAAGTCTCAAGCTGTGGTCTAATAAAACCTGTCCAGATTGAATGTCGCCGGAGGTGCGGATGAAAAGAAAATTTTTATGGGGCTTTTTTCTATTCTTATTCTTTTTTATAAGCTTCTCTGCCGGAATTATTGCCCAGAATAAAACCGGCAGCCGGGCCGATTACAACGAAGCTCTAAGGCTGATTGACATCTGGCTTGAGGCCCAGCGAGATTATGAACGTCTGCCCGGCCTGTCGGCGGCAGTGGTCGAGGACCAGGACATTATTTTTGCCGGAGCTTACGGTCTGGCCGACCTGGAGAAAAAAATTAAGGCTTCACCCGATACAATTTACAGCATCTGTTCAATTTCCAAGCTGTTTACCTCGGTGGCCATAATGCAGCTCCGGGACGCCGGGAAGCTCAGACTGGACGACCTGGTGAGCGAGCATCTACCCTGGTTTGACATCAAACAGCAATACCCGGACAGCGGGCCCATTACCATCCGTTCGCTTTTAACCCATTCTTCGGGTTTGCCCCGCGAATCTGATTATCCATACTGGAGCAAACCGGATTTTAATTTTCCCACCAGAGAGCAGCTCAGAGAAAAACTGGGAAATCAGAAGACCCTCTATCCGCCGTCGACTTATTTTCAATACAGCAACCTTGGAATGAGCCTCCTGGGCGAGGTCGTGGCTGAATTGTCAGGCCAAGCCTACGATGATTACCTCCAGGAAAAAATCCTTAAACCGCTCGGACTGAACGACACCCGCCCCTATCTCCCCAAAGAACTGTGGAGAAACAGGCTGGCCACCGGGTACAGCTCTCTCACCAGAAATGGCACCCGGGAAAGGTTGCCCTTTTTCCAGGCTGAAGGAATCAAACCGGCAGCCGGATTTTCCTCCACGGTCCTTGACCTGGCTAAGTTTGCTTCCTGGCAATTCAGGCTGCTGGCCAGGGGCGGAGAAGAAGTTCTTAAAGCCCCGACCCTGCGCGAAATGCACCGGGTTCACTGGATGGACCCGGACTGGAAAACCTCCTGGGGCCTGGGATTTTCCGTTTACGAAATCGACGGCCAGACGATTGTCGGACACGGCGGTTCCTGTCCGGGATACCGAAGTCTGCTGATGATCGACCCCGGGCGGAAGCAGGCTTATGTGGTGATGATCAATGCCTCGGGCACCGAACCTGAAAAATATGCCAGAGGAATGAGGGATATCCTGAAAAAGGCCGCCGCAGGAAAAAGAGCTGACCCCAAGCCTCAACTCAACCTTGAAGATTACGCCGGTTACTATGATGCTCAACCCTGGTGGGGAGAAAACGTTGTCCTTCCCTGGCAGGGCAATCTGGCTGTGGTCAGTCTGCCGTCCGACAATCCGGCCAGGGGGTTGACGCTGCTTCGGCACATTGAAGCCGATACCTTCAGGCGTATCCGCGACGACGAGACTCTCGGAGAAGAAGTAATTTTTGAACGGGATCAATCGGGCCGGGTTATCAGAATGGTGCGTCACAGCAATTACTATCCGAAAATTAAATCCCTGAGCTGATCAATTCTGATCGGGCGACGACCCGTCATCAGCCGCGGAATGGATCTCCAGAAACTGCCGATAGGCCAGAGCGAAGAATAAAATTCTGGCAGTATCACTTTTTCTGTTCCTTAAACCCGGACCGCCAGGTCGAACGGAATTACAGGGCTCAGCCTATTTGTTGAAATTCAGCTCCCGGTTTTTTGAGGACTTAACAGGTTAGATGGAAAGCGGCAGCCTTTTTCCTGCCTGTCAGCCCATTAAATATATCCACCGCTTCGGCTGTCGGTTTCCAGATGACTTCTATTTCCAGCTCTTCCAGAAATTTTTGCGTTTCGTAAGGAACGTCCATGGCTCCATAGGCACCGGTCCCGATAACCAAGACTTCGGGTCTGGCCGCCAAAACCGGCCCCAGGTCTTCCGGGCATAAAGAGTGGCCTTCCCGGCGCCACCAGTTCGGCAGTATTTCCTCGCCCAGGATGATCAGGTCGGCAGTATAAACCCTTCCGCCGATGACCATCCGGCCAAATTCATAATCTTCTATAAACATGGCCTTTTCCCCGTCAGGTTCCGAAACTCAAAAAAGCCTGTCAATCAAAGAAGAGGGAGGGCGGCATCATTTTCGGCTGACGTCCGAAAAGTTTTTTATAAAGCTGCGGGTAATTGTCCTTGCCGCCGAGAAGACGGGCGGTAAGGGGAAAAACCCGGCGAGCCAGAGCTGACATGGCTGCGCTCACCTGTCTTATTTCCCACTGGGCGGTGGCATCTTCCCTCAACCGCGACAGATGATACAGCTCCCGCACATTGGCTTTTACCAGCACTCGCCGGCGGTGGGCATTGGTCAGAATGTAATCAGCCGCCGGGCCGGCTTTCTTTCTTAGAATCCGCCAGGTCTTCTCGGTCTGTTTGATAATTTCACTGAATTTCTTCTGTTCTTTGATTTCTTTGATGGACGGAGGAACGGTAACGCCGAGGGCCGGGTCATAAGGCTGAACCAGAAGGGTCATCATCCGGTGCCTTTTGAGCTGGGCAAAGCAGGAAGCCGATACGACCAGGTCAAAAGTCAGAAAAGCCATTTCAAATTCCCGAGGCGGCGAATCATAAAACTCCAGGTGTTCATACACTTTCTTCACCAGGTCGAGTTTCTTTTTTTCGGACCAGCGGCTGACTTCTTTCAGAGCTTCCTGGAAGGAAAGTCCGATGGTTGAAAACAGCAGTCCGGCAATTATAAGTTCGTCTCCCCTTTCGGAAAATTCCACCAGCCGGGCTTCAGCCGGCTGTCGGCGGCCGCCCGCGGCTTTCTTACGGCCGGTTAGGAGTCTCAGCGCCTCCTCCCCCACCCTGTCCATCATTTCGGCTTCATAGGGAGAGGGCTCGGTAAACAGGATGATTGACGGAGCCACCTTTTTAGCCTGATCATGGAGCTGGCGGACCAGCTCCCGAATCTCGGCGTTCTTTCTGGCTGAAAACCGCCTGATCATCAGCTCCAGGTTGCGGGCGTTAACGGTCATTCCGAGCTGACCCTTAGTGGCCAAGCTGACCAGGTAGCGGGCGTCTTCCTTGGCCCAGCCGTCAAGGATGGGATGATTTTTGGGGTTGGCGGCCTGCTCCTTATATTTCTCGAAATTGTGTTCCCGCAGCCGCTCATAAAAATATCGATAGGCCTGGTTCTGAATCTCTATGGTTTCGGCAAAAACTCTTTCCAACCCGGCCTGCTTTATCTCCTCGGGAAGAACATAGTCCCCGTCCAGGGTGATATAGCGTTGCGACTTTTCAGTGTAAGAGCATAATCTGAAATGTTCCACTTCCTCGATGGCCAGGCGGCTCAGGCCGATCAGGTCGAAGTTGAAGACGGCATGCTCGGCCACCGAGTGATGGCCCATCTTGAAAATTATATTCTGGTTGGAGCGGCGAGCTCTTTCCACTTCAGCCCGGGCCACGGCCCTTAACTCATCCACCGGGCGGGGGTCGCGGGAGATACGGGCGTAGGCCGCCGACAGAGTCTCCGGAGTAACATCCTGGCGCTCCGGACAATGTCTCTTCAGTTCCTCTATTACCTCAGCGTCAAAATTATATCCGGCCAGTATGATTTTCATGCCTTTAAGATAAAAGGAGCCATCCCAATTGTCAATGATAAACGGGGGACATAAGATATGACCGGGTCAATTTGTTAATCTCAACCCTCTGGTATAGAATTTAGACGAGGGGCAACAATGGAAAACAGAAATAAAGAAATTGCCAGCATTTTCTATCGTATTGCCGACGCTCTGGAAATTAAAGGCGAAACCGGATTCAAGGTTGTAGCCTATCAAAGAGCAGCCCGGATTCTGGAAGATCTCACTCAGGATGTGGCCGAGCTGGTAGCTTCCGGGAAGCTGGCCGATATCCCCGGAATCGGCAAAGGCATGGCTGAAAAAATTGAAGAATACCTCAAGACCGGAAAAATAAAAAGATATGAAGAGGTCATGAAGGATGTCCCCGAAGGATTGCTCCAGCTTCTGGAGATTCCGGGCCTGGGCGGAAAAACGATTCATCTGATGCAGAAAGAGCTCAAGGTCAAGAACCTGGAAGACCTGAAGCGGGTCATCGAGGACGGCAGCCTGGAAAAACTTTACGGGATGGGAAAAAAGAAGGTTGAAAACATCAAGAAAGGAATTGAGCTTTTCGAACATGCCCAGGAAAGGATGCCCATTTACGAAGCCCTGACCGTTGCGGAAGAGGTAATGGATTATCTTAAAAGGGCTCCTGGAATCAGTAATGTTTCCACCGCCGGGTCTCTCCGTCGGCTGAAAGAGACCGTCGGGGACATAGATATTCTGGCGACGGGAAAAGACGGGCTCCAAATCATTAAACACTTCGTCCAGCATCCCCGAACCATCAAAGTCCTAGCCGAAGGCGAAACCAAGGGCTCAATCCTAATAGAAACAGAAATTGGAGAACGTCAGGTTGACCTGAGAATCGTGGCTGAGGATGCTTACGGCGCGGCTCTGCAGTATTTTACCGGGTCTAAAGCCCACAACATCAAACTTCGCGGACTGGCCAAGGATAAAGGCCTGAAAATTTCCGAATACGGAGTTTTTCGGGGAGAAAAGAAAATCGCCGGCCGCACCGAGGAAGAAGTCTATAAAGTATTTGGCCTGCCGGTTATTCCCCCTGAGATGCGTGAGGACCGCGGCGAGATAGAACTGGCTCTGGAAGGCAAGCTGCCGGAAATAATCGAATTAAAGGATATCCGGGGCGACCTGCACGTGCATTCTAACTGGAGCGACGGAGTGCTGACACTCGAGGAACTTGTCGAACACGGGAAAAAAATGGGCTACAGTTACATCGCCGTCTGTGACCATTCTCAGGCGGCGAAATATGCCCACGGTCTGAGCCCCGACCGGCTGGCCGAGCAGATCAAAGAAATCGACCGAATAAATGCCGGACTTAAAGGATTCAGGTTACTGAAAGGAACCGAGGTTGACATCCTGGCGGATGGCTCGATCGATTTTCCCGAGAGCTTGCTCAAGAAGCTTGACCTGGTTGTCGCTTCAATCCATTCCGGCTTCAAGAAGAACGTGACCGAGAGAATCATTTCGGCCCTGAAGCATCCACTGGTTAAGGTTATCGGGCATCCTACCGGCCGGCTCATCTCCGGCAGAGAAGGATATGAAGTGGATATCGATCAAGTAATCGCGGCCGCGGCCCAATATGGAAAATTTCTTGAGCTGAACGCCTATTACGACCGCCTGGACCTTGACGAATATAACCTCAAAAAGGCCAAAGAGAAAGGAATCCTGATCGCCATCGGCACCGATACTCACTATGCCCACGGCTTTGCCATGATGCGCTTCGGGGTGGGCATCGCCCGCCGGGCCTGGCTGAGCAAGAAAGATGTGATTAATACCCTGACCGTTGACAGACTGCTGAAGACAATAGAAAAGTAAATCACAAGCTCAAGACTCAAGTTTAAGCAGATTTTCTATTAATCGGTTTATCCGCAGCTTCCTCAATAAAACCAACTTTAATTCCAACCAGTTTTGCCTCTCTATCCAGTTCAAAGAAGTTGAGGGTTGACATCTCCTCCGGTTATAGCTTAAATCTTGGTCAGTGGAAACCATAAGATACCGCCAACTGAGATCAATCTGTATTTCCAGAATTAAGACCTGATTCTTAATTTAAATATCCAGATAGGAGGAAATCATGAGGGCCTGGAAACTCAGGGCGAATATTATTTTTGTCTTAACGGCTGCGGTCTTGCTGACGGTCTTAAATGCCTCAGCCACGCGGGTGGTGACAGGCAAATTTACCGGTGTTTTGATGGATACCCGTACCCCTCGCACCATTGACACCGGGCTTATACGTATCCGCGTGCTCAGGATCTATGTGTATGATCCTTCCCGGCCGGCCGAAATAGCCTACACCACTGACCAGATGCAGTCTGACCGGCCCGGAATGTTTTTATGCCAGGCCAAATGGCTGAACGGATTGAGCCTGGTCGGCAGCACTTTTTCTGCCAGCCATACGATGTTTTCCCGCCCCGGTGTTAACTACTACTGGGAAGCGCTCGGCGATTGATTTATCCGGTCGCCCGAGTGCGCCGTCGAAACGAAGGCTTCAAGACTCTATAAGACCCGATACCAGAGCAAGGTCATTGCCCGGTCAAACACCTCTTGGCCTGTCTGTCGGCAAACCTCTTAAGCTCAGGCTTCAATCCTCACCCAAAATAATCTGGCTGAAATTTGTAATTTATCTTGAGGCCAAGCTGTTTTTAATTAAATTAAATTAAATTTAAGCCATCAGATTGAAATCAATAAGCTTGAATTATTTTAATTCCTGCTCAAAGTTGATATTCTGAGTTGTCCGTTGTAAAAATGGAAACGGGAGTGACGGCATGCGAAATCCTGTGAAAAAATCATTATCAACAGAGTCCTGCGCAGTCGTCCTGACGGCCTTGTTACCGGTTACGCTATTATTGATTTTTATATCACTTCTCTTTTCTGGATGCGGGCGGAACTTTTATGATCCCATGGCCGGGGTTGAAAGATACAACGTTGTCTGGGACTCACCCAGCCGGGATGCCTGGGGGACCATGCCCTGCGGCAACGGCGACATCGGACTTAATGTCTGGATGGACGAAAGCGGCGACCTTCTTTTTTATATAGGAAAGACAGACTCCTGGGATGATAACTCCCGCCTGCTGAAGGTGGGCCGCGTCAGAATGCGTTTTAAGCCCGACCCCGGACTGAAAACCGGATTCTTCCGTCAGACTCTAAGGCTAAGCCAGGGCCGGATAGAGATCATCTGCGGACAGGGTGAGGAGCAAACAAAAATCCAGGTCTGGGTGGACGCCAACCATCCGGTTATTCAGGTGGCAGTGGACAGCCGGAAACCGCTCGAAGCCACCGCCACGATTGAACTCTGGCGGACAGAACCTTATGAATTGCCTTCGATAGAGGTCAGCGATGTTCATTTTGACCATGATGTGCCCGGAAACAAACACTTTCCGACCATCGTCGAACCGGACACGGTGCTTGCCGGCCTTAAGGACCGCATCGGCTGGTATCACCACAACAAAAAATCCATCGGACCTGCCCTCTCTTCAAAGCTCCAGGACATGGAAGGATTCGAGCAGCCCGACCCGATCCTTCACCGGACTTTCGGGGCAATCATAACTGCCGCCGGCGGTCAGCGAATCGATGACCTTAACCTGCGCTCTCCCGCCGGCAGCTCTCACCTTTTCAGCATTTATGTTCTGACCAAACATCCGGCCGGGCCCGGGGAGTGGCTCCAAGCCATGGAAGAGCTAATTTCAGCCGCCGAAAGAATCCCATTCCGGGTGAGGCTTAAATCGCATCTGGCCTGGTGGGAGCAGTTCTGGCGCCGCAGCTGGATTGATATTCATTCAACCGGCACCGAGGATGAAACCTTCATCGTCAGCCGGGCTTATGCGCTCCAGAGGTTCATAAATGCCTGCGGCGGCCGCGGCCGGTATCCGATTAAGTTCAACGGTTCCATTTTCACCGTGCCGAACCCGGGAAGTCCCGGCGATGCCGATTACCGGCGCTGGGGACCCGGTTACTGGTGGCAGAATACCCGTCTCCCCTACATCAGCATGTGCACTTCTGGCGACTTCGACCTTCTTGAACCTCTCTATCGCATGTACTGCGGGGACGTCCTGGAGATGGCCAGATACCGGACGAGGCATTATTTTGGCCACGACGGTGCCTACTTCAACGAATGCGTTTATTTCTGGGGAGCGGCCTTCAACGAATCCTACGGCTGGACGCCGCGCGAAAAAAGAACAGTGGTTGAGAACGAAAGCCGCTGGCACCGCTGGGAATGGCAGGGAGGGATAGAACTACTTTACATGCTTCTTGACCACTATGAGCATACTCTGGACGAGAAATTGCTGAAAGAAAGGGTTCTGCCGCTGGCCCATGAAGTTCTCACTTTTTACGACCAGCATTACGGAGTCGACGAGCGCGGCAAGATCGTAATCGAGCCGGCCCAGGCCCTTGAGACCTGGTGGGACTGCCGCAATCCGATGCCCGAAATAGCCGGTATCCTGGCGGTTACCGAGCGACTGCTGGAACTTGTCGGCGACCTGGTGCCGCCGGAAGAAAAAGCTCTGTGGCAGAGGATGCACGACAAAATGCCGGAGCTTCCGACCCGCGAAGTTGAAGGACAGAGGATGCTGGCGCCGGCCGAAAGATTTGCCGACAAACACAACATTGAAAATCCTGAGCTCTACGCCGTGTTCCCCTACCGGCGTGTTGCCGTCGGACGCCCGGGGTTAGAGCTGGCAGTGGAAGCCCTGAATCGCCGCGAAGACCGCGGCAATTTTGGCTGGAGGCAGGAAGACATTTTCATGGCTTACCTGGGACTTACCGACCAGGCGCGAGAATATGTGGTGGGCAGGGCAAAAAATTGGAATAAAGAATCGCGCTTTCCGGCTTTCTGGGGCCCTAATTATGACTGGATTCCGGACCAGTGTCACGGCGGGGTGCTGATTAAAACAGTTCAGGCGATGCTGATGCAGTCAGACAGAAAGAAGATTTATCTGCTGCCGGCCTGGCCGAAGGACTGGGATGCGGATTTTCGTCTTCAAGCCCCTTACCGAACGGTGGTCGAAGGCCGGGTCCGCTCCGGCCGGATTACCCGGCTCAGGGTCACTCCCGCTTTCCGCCGCTCCGATATCGAGATCAGCGGTAGATTTAAATAATCAGGGGGAGATAACTCAGCCCCCATTTTAATTCCCGTCTTCCGGCGGCCAAATGCTTAAAAACCGGGATTAACCGGGTTTTCCTCCCGGGCCGATAATTACCGGGTTCAACCTTTCATCACGCCGATCGGAACCACCCGGGCGACCAGCTTGCCCAGCTTTGTCTCGTGCGACACCCGGACTACTTCATCAACGTCTTTATAAGCGGCTGAAGCCTCTTCGGCCACTCCCTTCCAGCTGGTGGCTTTGAGCTCCACTCCCTTCCGGGCGAGTTCATCCCTGATCTGTTCCCCGCGGAAACGGCGCAGCGCTTCGTTGCGGCTCATCACCCGTCCGGCCCCGTGAGCGGTCGAACTGAAGCTGAGTTCCTCGGCCTCCTTCGTTCCCACCAGAATGTAGGAGGCCGTGCCCATACTTCCGGGAATAAGCACCGGCTGGCCCACCGCCCGGTAAACTTCGGGGATCTCAAGCCGGCCCGGACCGAAGCTTCTGGTGGCTCCTTTTCGGTGAACGCAGAGCAGCTTTTCCTTTCCGTTAACTGTGTGCTTTTCCACCTTGGCCACGTTGTGGCAGACGTCGTAAATCTGCCGCATCCCTTTAGCCGAACCCATCACCCTGGCAAAAACATCCCTCACCCAGTGGGCGATCATCTGCCGGTTGGCGAAAGCATAATTCACCGCGCCGCACATCGAGCGGTAATACTGCTGTCCCAGGTCCGATTTGAACGGGGCGTTGATCAATTCCCGGTCGGGTAGATTCTTATACCCGAATTTATGTTCCATCAGCTCGATAAAATCCGTGGCAATCTGATGTCCAAGTCCCCGGCTTCCGCAGTGAATCATCACCAGCACCTGACCCTTTTCCTCGATGCCAAACACCTTAGCCACTTCAGAGTCGTATATTTCGTCCACCTTCTGAATCTCCAGAAAATGGTTTCCGGCGCCGAGTGTGCCCAGCTGTGGAATCCCTCTTTCCATCGCCCGGTCAGAAATGAATTCCCAGGAAGCATCCTTCATCCGGCCCCGCTCTTCGGTTCGCTCGAGGTCTTCAGCCGAGCCATAACCCTGCTCCACTGCCCATTCTGCTCCCTTCACCAGAATTTCCTTCAGCACGCTGCGGCTTAGTTTGGTTACTCCGCCCTTGCCAACTCCGGCCGGGACTTCCTTGAAAATTTCGGCCAGAAGCTCTTTCCTTTTGGCCGTTATATCGCTTTCCCTATAATCTGTTCTCAGCAGCCTGACCCCGCAGTTGATATCATAACCGACGCCGCCCGGAGAAATTATGCCTTCCTCCAGGTCAAAAGCAGCCACTCCCCCTATGGGAAACCCGTATCCCTGGTGAGCGTCGGGCATGACGTAAGACATCCGCTGTATCCCGGGCAGACAGGCCACATTTCGGGCCTGCTGCAGAGTCTGGTCGCGCCGGGTCAGTTCGATGAGTTTATCCGAGGCATATATTCTGGCCGGGACTTTCATCTCTCCCGACTTTTGGATTTCCCAGATAAAATCCGATATTTTTTTAAGGTCCATCTTTCACCTCAATATATGAATATTCTTTCATATGTTACTTAAGCCCCCTCGAAGCTCTCACCTGTCGACCACCATCTCCAGACTCACTCCCTGCGGCCCGCTTTCCAGTTTTAATTCATTATAGGTGGCTGCTTTGACTTCGCCGGTCAACTCATACTTTTCCGGGCGGTTGTCGCCGAGGAGCGTGGCCTCAATGACATACTCACCTTCGCCGTCTTCCGTCCTTTGACCCGAAAGCGGTTGAATTATTTTCAGCTCTTTCACCTCTCCCAGCAGAAATCCCTTAACTTCCAGAAGATAGAGTATTTCAGTCAGAAATTTTACCAGAAGCCCTTCCAGGCTCCGGCTCCTGAGTTCAACTCTCTCCTTTACTCGCGGTTCTATCTTCTGATAATCCCACATCAGAGAGACCATGGCCAGGGCGGCGTTGGCCACAGCTTCCTCCAGACTGCGGCCGTAAGCCCGGAACTTGGCGTCAGCCGTGTGAGGCAAGAATTCGAATTTTATTGGTTCGCTCATCGCTCCAGACCGCCTGTCCCGGATGATTTATCCATCCAGGCCTTCTTCCCTCCGCCCGTTTTCAAATCCCGGGGGCCGGGTGGGCCTCTTCAAACAACATTCTTATAATTTCTTCTGACCCCGGCCGGGAAGCAAACCTGCCGGCTTTTTCAGCCGGAACCGGCTGCCGCTCCGGCCTTCGTTTTAACCGGCCGCCGGCCGAAATGAGGCAGCCGCTTATATTTTAGCAAAAATTCCCCCTGGCCGAATGGTCCGGCTGCGGCGCCGGAGAGCAGTCCTCAGTCGAAAACGCCGGCTATCTCGCGGCCGCACTTCGGACAATGGCCGGCCTGGAGAAGGTTGGTCTTCACCCAGAGACCCTCCCGCCGGATAACCGCGGTCCCGCACTGCGGACAGTGAGTATCTTCCCCTTCACCCCAGACATTCCCCAGGTAAACATAGCGCAGACCCTCGGCCTGCCCTATCTCCCGGGCCTTCCTCAGGGTGGAGACGGGGGTATCGGAAGCTTTCAGATATTTATAATCGGGGTGAAAGCGGCTTAAATGCCAGGGAATATCGGGGTCGAGACCGGCCAGAAACCTGGCTATTCCCCGAAGCTCCTCCTCGGAGTCATTCAATCCCGGAATGACCAGGGTGGTCACTTCCACCCAGATGCCCAGTTCCCGCATTTTCCCGATGCTGTCCAGGACCGGCTGCAGCCTGGCCTGGCAGACCTTCCGGTAGCTTTCATCCTTGAAAAATTTAAGGTCGACGTTGGCCGCATCCAGATAGGGCTTGATTTCCTCCAGAGCCTCGGCGGTCATATAGCCGTTGGTGACGAAATTATTTCTCAGCTCCGATTCTCTGGCCAGTCGGGCCGTCTCATAGGCGTACTCAAAAAAAATGGTCGGCTCGGTGTAGGTATATGAAATGCTCTGGCAGTCGTTGAGCAACGCCTGTCGCACCACTTCTTTAACCGGCAGATGACTGCTCCTGACTCCGCTCTTGCCGTCCGATAGCCTGTTCTGGGAAATCTCCCAGTTCTGGCAGAAGGGGCAGCGAAAATTGCAACCGATGGTGGCAATGGATAAAGATCTGCTGCCGGGCAAAAAATGGAACAGCGGCTTCTTTTCAATGGGGTCGATGTGGGCGGCTATGGCCTCCTCAAAAACGTGGGTGTAAAGAATCCCGCCTATGTTCTGCCTGACGCCGCAGATTCCGAACTGACCGTCTTCCAGCCGGCAGCGGTGGGCGCACAGCCGGCAGGCCACCTTCCCGCCTTCCTGCCGGACATAGAGACTGGCTTCTCGCCGCGGCATTTATTTCCTCCCGGAAAACAGCCTGGAAAATTTTTCAAATGACGGACAGAGCTGCCTGAGGGCGCATTGCGGACAGAGCGGTTTTCGGGCCTGACAGACTTTACGGCCGTGGTCCACCAGCAGAAAATTAAAATCGAGCCAGTCGCTGCGGGGCACTATCTCCATCAGGTCGCGCTCGATCTTATCGGGGTCGGCCTGGCGGCTCAGGCCAAGCCGCTCGGATAGTCTCCTGACATGAGTATCGACGGCGATGCCTTCGGCTTTGCGGAAGGCCGACGCCAGGACAATGTTAGCCGTCTTTCGGGCCACTCCGGGCAGCTTGACCAGCCGGTCCATGGAATCGGGAACCCGGCCCCCGTGTTCGGCCATCAGCCTTTGAGACAGGCCGATGATGCTTTTGGCTTTGTTCCGGAAAAAACCGGTTGACCGGATATCGTTTTCTAGCTCCTCCTGCCGGGCCCGGGCAAAGGATTCGACGGTCGGGTATTTCTGAAACAGACCCGGGGTAACTTTATTAACCCTCTCATCGGTGCACTGGGCGGCCAGAATGGTGGCCACCAGCAGCTCAAACGGCGTTCTGTAATTAAGGGCAGTTCTGGGCCGGGGATATTCATTTCTCAGTATTTTTATTATTTCTTTTATCCTGGCCTTTCTCTCTTCAAAATCCCGGGCCGCAGAGCCGCCTCCCGGAGCCGGTTTTCCGGCAGATTTTTTAATCCTTTGGCCTTTCTCTTCTTTCCTGTCCGCCATACCGGCCTCCCGAATCAAAGTCCCAGTTCTGTCCTCAGCTGCAATACCTGAAGCAGATTATTCCGACAGACAATGCCCACCACCCGGCCTTCCTCCAGCACCGGCACCTGATTAACGTTGGCCGTCGCCAGACGCTGCAGAATCCGGTCGCCGGTTGTGCCCGGTGTTACATAAACCAGTTTTTCAGCCGGAGTCATAATGTCTCTTACCCGCAATTCGGGCCACCGTTCCCGGGGGAATTTCTTCACGTCTTCCAGACAGACGATGCCGGCCAGCTTTTCTCCGTCCAGCACCAGAAAATTTCGCTCCCGGTGCTTGAGAATGTAATCCTGAACCAGCGCCTCAACCGGAAGGTCGGGGCTGACCTGCTGAAAATCCCGGCTCATCAGGTCGCTGGCTTTCAGGCCCTCCAGCGAAGATTTAAGCAAGACCTGGCTGTAGCCCTGGACCGAGGCGTTATGCAGGAACCAGCCGATCAGAACCAGCCATAAGCCGCCGAGGTTTCCGCGGAAAAACTGCAGAAGGCCAAAAAAGATCAGCAGGAAGGCCAGACCCTGGCCGGTCAGAGAAGCCACCCGGGTGGCTTTTCTCAAATCGCCGGTAGCTTTCCAGACAATGGCCCTGAGCACCCGCCCTCCGTCCATGGGAAAACCGGGCAGCAGGTTGAAGCCGCCGAGAATGGCGTTGATATAACCAAGATAGGCCGCCGCCACCTGAAAGGGTTTGGAATAGGGAGCCACGAGGAAAGAAATCAGCATGAACACCAGGGCCAGGAAGAAGCTGGAAACCGGACCGATCAGGGCCATAGAAAATTCTTTCTGGGGAGTGCCCGGTTCATCGGTAATCCGGGCCACTCCTCCCAGGATAAACAGGGTGATGTCCTCAACTTCTTCTCCCTGCTTCTTGGCGGTCAGAGAATGGGCCAGTTCATGAAACAGCACCGAGGCAAAGACCAGCAGGCTGGTCAAAATACCCAGCAGCCAGAAATAGGCCCGGTTGGGCACCTGGAACGATTGGGGAAAATAAAAAGCCGACAGCGAAAAGGTAAACAGCAGAAAAATCACCAGCCAGCTGGAATCCACCTTGATATCGATGCCGGAAATGCGGGCTACTTTCCAGGAATGTTTCACGACTCCTCCTTCCTCTCTCCGTGTTTATATTCTACCAGCTTTTTATTTTGATACCAATAATCACAGACTGCTCCGGCCGGTCAGAAAATTACCGGGCTGATTTCAGTTTCTTTATAAATAATAATTTATGCTAATCGAACCGGGTTGAGGGCAGTGCTCTTTTTGATTTTTTGCCTGCCGGCTTGAATGCCATTCTGTCCCGCGGGCCGGATAGAAGCCGGAAAAAAAGTGACCAGATTCTGAACGATAGAAAGCCTGATTTGTTATTGAGATGAACTTTTCAAAATTGAATAAGTCCAAACCCGGCGGTGACGGAAAAACAATTTCAATTATTTTATGGCCCGGGTCAAAAAGAAATTTCGTCCCGCGACTCTGCGCCCCGTTGTCTATTAAAAAAAGATTTAGCCGGAGACTTCGGACCGCCAGAGATAATCCGCCCGCGTCTTCAGGCTTCAAAATTTAACAAACCGGTCGCTGGTCGCGCCGCACACCGGGCAGCGGTCAGGAACTTCGCCTTCCATGGTAAAACCGCAGACGGAGCAAATGTGCAGGGCCGGCAGTTCCAGGTCCTGACCCCGGCCGACCGCCTGTTTGGCCCGGGCATACAGGGCGGCGTGGACTTTTTCGGCCGCCAGGGCGAACTGGTGATAGGTGGCTGCCCTCTTTTCGCCCTGTTCTCTGGCCACGGCAATATAAGCGGGATACATTTCCTCGATCTCGAAATTTTCTCCGTCGTGAGCTTTCCCGAGGTTGTCGGCCGTCCCGCCCTCACCTTCCAGAACGTTAAGATGGTTCAGGGCATGAATCTGTTCCGAAAAAGAGGCGGCCTCGAAAAGCCGGGCAATATTCGGCAGGTTTTCCTGCCTGGCTTTCTGAGCATAGAACTTGTAACGGAGATGGGCCTGGCTTTCTCCGGCCAGAGCTTCTTTAACCGTGGATTGGGTTATTTTTTTCATCAAGCCTCCTTTGAGCTTTAATTTCTTAAAACTAATCAGGCTAACGGCAGGTTCCCGTTCAGGCCATCTTCTCAAATAAAACGCACCATCCGGTTGATGGCCTCCCTGGCCCGGTCGGCGACGGAGGCCTCGACTGTCACTTCCGGTTTTTCCAGCAGCAGGGTTTTATAAACTTTTTTAAGATTAATCCGCTTCATGTTCCGGCAGACGGCTTTTTCGCTGGCCGGATAAAATTTCTTTCCCGGATTTTCTTTTCTCAGCCGGTGCAGAATGCCCACCTCGGTGGCCACTATAATTTCTCCGGCTTCAGATTTCTGAGCTTCCCTGATCATCTGACCGGTGGACAGAATCCGGTCGGCCAGCTGCCGCACCTCCGCCAGGCACTCGGGATGCGCCCAGACTTCAGCTCCGGGATGCTTCTTTTTCATCTTCTCAATGTGTCCGGCCCTGAGGTCCTCATGAATCGGACAAAAACCATCCCAGATATAAAGTTTCTTCCCGGTTTTCTGGCTGACATAATCGGCCAGGTTGCGGTCGGGCACAAATATTATTTCCGCCTCCGGCAGGCTGCTGACCACCTTAACCGCATTGGACGAAGTGCAGCAGACATCGGTCTCGGCTTTGACTTCGGCCGTGGTGTTGACGTAAGCCACGACCTTTTTCCCCGGATGCTGTTCTTTCATCCAGCGCAGGTCATCTCCGCTGACCATGTCGGCCATCGGGCAGCGGGCCCGGAGGTCGGGCAACAAGACTTTTTTGCCCGGGGCCAGAATCTTGGCCGTTTCAGCCATAAAATGAACCCCGCAGAAAACTATGATTTCGGCTTCAACTTCAGCCGCTTTCCGGCTGAGTTCCAGGGAATCGCCGACAAAATCGGCCACCTCCTGGACTTCATCGGGTTGATAATTATGAGCCAGGATGACAGCCCGTTTTTCTTTTTTCAGCCTGGCGATTTCTTCTACCAGCCATTCTTTTTTCATTCCGAACCTTCTTCAGTCCCGATCCTGGCCGCAATCCGGTCGGTCATTCCTCTAAAATGTCCGCAACCGCCCGTCCTCAAACCAGCCCGGCCCCGCAGTGGCGACAGGTGTCTTCGTCCTGACGGTTATACTGGCCGCAATGCTCGCATCTGATCAATTTGACCTGACAACGGGCACAGAGCTGGACATTCTCCGGCAGGTCCAGGTCGCAGAACGGACAGTGCAGCTGTTCTTCCCGGACGGCAGCCTGTTTCCCTTCTCCGCCGGTTTCCGCCTGCCGGCCCGCCTGTTTCTGGAGATAATTTTCTATGGCCTTATGCAGGGCGTCCGCTCCCAGATTGGAACAGTGCATTTTGTGCGGCGGCAGACCGCCCAGTTCCTCGGCCACCTGCTGATTGGTTATCTTCATGGCCTCTTCCAGGGTCCGGCCCCTGGCCATTTCGCTGACCAGGCTGCTGACGGCAATGGCCGCGCCGCAACCGAAAGTCTGAAACTTAACGTCTTCCAGTCGACCATCCTTCACCTTTATGTAAAAGGTCATCATATCGCCGCAAACCGGGTTGCCCACTTCCCCGACACCGTCGGCGTCGGGAATGGTCCCGACGTTTCGCGGGTGAAGAAAATGCTCCATTACTTTATCGGTGTACATCTTTTTTCTCCTGAAGATACCTGGTGTAAAGCGGGGACATTTCCCGCAGCCGTCCGACGACCGGCGGAAATTTTTCCAGAAAATATTCTATCTGTTCTTCCCGGGTCCCGTCCAGCAGGGTGAGCACCAGGCTGCCCTGGGCCACGGCCGGGTCCAGTCCCATGGCCGTGAGAACGTGCGAGGTCCGGAGAGACCTGGAAGTGCAGGCTGAGCCGCTGGCCACCTGGATGCCGTTCATATCCAGGCCCAGCAGCAGAGCTTCGCCCTCAACGAACTTGACGCAAAAACTGGCTTGATGGGGAAGCCTCTTTTCCGGATGACCGGTCAGGATGATTTCATCCAGACTGCTCAGCACTCCCTGTATAAGCCTGTCTCTCAGGGCAGTCAGCCGGCGGCCCTTATCCTCCATCTCCAGCCGGGCCAGCTCGGCTGCCTTGCCCAGGCCGATGATGGCCGGGAGGTTTTCGGTTCCGGCCCGGCGGTTGTTTTCCTGAACTCCGCCGTCGATCAGAGGAGTCAGCTTGATTCCTTTCCTTAAATAGAGGGCCGCGGCTCCCTTCGGCCCGCCGAACTGGTCGGCGGCCAGGCTCAAGGCATCGAGCCCGCTGGCCCTGACATCGACCGGAATATTTCCGACCGCGGCCACGGCATCGGTGTGGAAAAGGATTCCTTTCGACCGGCAGAGACCGGCGATTTCCGCCACCGGTTCGATCGTGCCCACTTCGTTGTTGGCCGTCATCACCGATACCAGAACGGTGTCGGGGCTGATAGCTTCAGCCACTTTCGCCGGGTCAACCAGTCCCTGGCCGTCAACCGGAACCTGCACCGTGCTGAAGCCCAGCTTTTCCAAAAATTTAGCCGCTCTCAAGACCGAAATATGTTCGATGGCCGAAACAATGATCTTTTTGCCCCGGGCCTGGTTGGACAGAGCCAGACCTTTCAAGGCCAGGTTGTTGGCTTCCGACCCGGAGGAAACGAAAATGATTTCTTCCGGCTGGCAATTGATTAGCCGGGCCAGCTGCTCTCTGGCCAGCTGCAGAGCTCGGGCTGCCTTCTGGCCGGTTGAATGGAGGCTCTGGGGGTTGCCAAAATTTTCCGAGAAAAAGGGCAGCATGGCCTCCAGAACTTCCGGCCTGACCGGAGCCGCCGCCTGTCTGTCGGCATAGAAGCCTGTCACCGAACCCTCCTTCCCGGACGCCAGGATAAAATTCAGACCGAAATAACGCTCTTGATTTCCGGTATTTCTTTTTTCAGCAGGCGTTCGATGCCCATTTTAAGGGTCATCTGGGACATGGGACAGCCGCCGCAGGCCCCTTTCAACCTGACCGAAACCACGCCGTCGACCACATCCACCAGCTCGACGTCTCCGCCGTCAGCCTGCAGGGCCGGTCTTATGCGGTTAAGAACCTCTTCCACTTTTTCTTTCATTTAATGACTCCTGAGACCATAACTTTCGTGAGCCTGAAGTTGCTCACACTGGCATTTTATTCTTTTCCGGCGGCAATTTCAATAATAATCCTACTAATTTAGTAGGAATATTTCAGGTCTTCGCCCCTCCCCGGACAACCGGCCGGAGTTCGGAATTCCGTTTTGAAGCCGGCTCCCGGTCAGGGGAGCTTTTCATCCAGGTTCACGGTCAGACCGTCATAGGCGGCCAGGACTTCCACCCCGGTCTCCGCGGTCATTTTCTCGGCCACCTTCCGGGGGTCGGCCTGCAGCATGGTCATTCCATAATGAGTGAGATAAACCCTTCGGGGTTTTAATTCCTTTATGATCTGAGTGGCCTCGTCCACTGTCAGATGCTTGATACGATCGTCCTCGGCTGCCCTGGCCCTCAGGACGCTCATCACCAGAATATCTGTGTCCCGGTAGCTCGGAAGCAGTCCGGGAAAGTACCCGGTATCAACCATAAAACCCAGCACCAGCCCGGGGAGATAGAACTTCAGGCCGTAGGTTTCGGCTTCATGTTCATGGCGGCAGGTGGTCCTGATGGTAAGCGGGCCGAGGCGGTAAGATTTTTCCGGCCCCAGGACTTCTATTCTTTCAAGATAATTCTTTAAGTATCTCAGGACAACGGCCCCGGGCCCTTCCAGACATTCTTCCGGGGCCATCAGGACGCCCCGCTTTTTAAGTCCGCCGGCAGTCATGGCATCCAGCAGAACGTTGACGTCGTTAGAATGGTCGATATGCATATGGCTCAGGATGACAGCCTGAAGACCGGTCGGGTCGATCGGCGGACGGCTGCGGGTCATCCTGACCAGCGCTCCCGGTCCCGGGTCGAAGGCGATTTTCTGCCCGAGCAATTCCAGGTAAATCCCCCCCGAAGCCCGCAGCTGCCGGGCCATGACAAACCTGGCTCCGGCCGTCCCCAGGTATTTGAAATAATTGACAGCTCGGCCGGCAGTCTCAGTCTTCGTCTTGGTCCGATTTTTCCGGTTCGACATGGACGGTAGCATCCCCGTTAAATTCCTGCTCCACAATCTCTTCAATCCGGCTGGCAATGGTATGGGCTTCGTCCACCGACATGGTTCCCGGAACGGTCAGGTGGGCCGTAACCTCATGGTGGTCGCCGTACTGATGCACATGGACGTGATGAATGCCGTCCAGCTCGGGAAACTCTTTTTTCACCAGGGAGTGAACCCGGCCCACCTTTTCCTCGGACGGCACCTCGCCCATCAGGTAGCTGGCCGAGCTTCTGACGATGTCATGACTGGCGTGAAGAATTAACAGCGAGACCCCGACTCCCAGGACGCCGTCCAGCCACCAGAACTGCCGGCTGAAAAGGGCTCCGGCCACGATCAGCGCCGAAGCTACGGCATCGCTGCGATGGTGCCAGGCATCGGCCCGCAGCGAACCGGCCCCGGTTTTTCTGGAGGTCCAGAAAGCAAACTGGGCCAGCCCCTCTTTCAGGACGGCTGAGACAGCGAACACGATCACCGCCAGGCGGCTGAAACCCATCCCCTGGCGGTGAATAAGTCTGACTGCCGATTCATATAGAAAACTGAAACCGACCACGGCCAGCAGGGTGCCGATGACGATGGAGGCTATCGACTCGGAGCGGCCATGGCCGAAGGCATGTCGGCTGTCGGCCGGCCTGGAAGCCATCCAGAAACCGACCACGACGATTATAGAAGTCAGGCAATCGGATAGAGTGTGCCAGGCGTCGGCTACCATGGCTACCGACTGGACTTTCCGCCCGACCAGGAACTTGAGCAGGAAGAGAGCCAGGTTGATAAAAATTGAGAGGTACCCCTCATAATAAGCCAGCCTCTTCTTCTGAGCGAAAGTTACTGCCAATGGCCGACCAGCCTGCATAAAAAAAATCCTCCTCCCATCGATAAGCCTGAATCTCAGGCTTTAACTCAGCCGAAACTGGGACTGGAATCAGATCGTGGTTTCTGTTTTTACCATGGGCTGGCCGCAACAAACCATCACATGCCCTTCGGCGCAGCCGCACTGGCGGTCAATTATCAACCGGTAGCCGCAAATCCGGCATTCCAGAGCCGTCACCGGCCTGGGGGTCGGGGCGGCCACTTTCTTGATTGTCCTTTTTACCGCTTTTTTCTTCATCGCTTTTTTCACCGGCTTTCTGGCTGCCGGTTTTGCTTTTTTCTTTTTAACCATCCTGCCCTCCTTTTAATTGCTTCGAAAATCTTTCCCTCCGCCCTTTTTCGGGCCGGATTAATTTTAAGCACTTTGCCTGTTGTTTGTCAAAAACCATCGGCGAACGAAAAGATTGTCTTATCCGCCGCTTCTGTGGTATAAAGGTTTTTTAAGGAGGACGAGATGAATATCAGAACCAATCGGCTCCGGATTGCCCTGGCCCTGCTGCTGGCCTTCGCCTTCAGCCTGAATCTGCCACTGGCCGCCCAGACCCAGCAGGAAAGGCTCCAGACGGGCATCGCTTATTTTGAGGCCGGCAAGACAGCCGAAGCTAAAGCCATTTTCGACCAGCTGGTGGCCGAAAACTTTGTCCACAACGACCTCTATTATTATCTTGGTTCAGCCCTGATCAAACAGAAAAACCCCGAGGCCGCCCTGACCTATTTCAACAAGATCCTTCAATCCGCGCCCAATTCTCCCTACGGCTACATAGGCAAAGCCCAGTATTATATTGCCAAAGCCAACTACACCAGCGCCGAAACCCAGCTCAACACCGCCGTCCAGAAAGACCCCAACTGCGCCGAAGCCTACTACCAGCGGGGCTTGCTCCGCGGCTATCAGAAGAAAATTGACCTGGCGATCGCCGACCTGCAGAAATGCTTACAGTTAAAGGGCAACCATGCTTACGCCAATTATAATATCGGGCTGGCTTATTATCAGAAAGGCCGCAAGGACCTGACCATCACCCACTTCCAGAAATTCCTGTACCTGGCTCCGGAAGCTCCCGAGGCGGCCCAGGTCAGGTCGCTGCTGAGCAGAATATAACCGGCGACTAAAACGCCTGACCGATACTGATAAAAAGAGTGCTCCTGGGCTCTTCCCAGCGCGGTTTGAGATTGAAGCCGTAGTCGATTCTGACCAGGCCGAGCGGACTGTCAATCCTCAACCCGAACCCGGCTCCGGTCCTCAAGCGTCCAGGATTAAAATCAGATAGCCTGGAATAGACATTGCCGGCGTCGAGGAAAATCACTCCCCTGAAAATCTTATAGATCGGAAATCTCAACTCCTGATTGGTGACCAGCATGGCCTCACCGCCCTCAGGCAAGCCGGTCCAGAAATCGATCGGGCCCACGGCGTCGAGTTTGAAACCGCGGATGCTGGTGCCGCCTCCGGCGAAGAAGCGTTTGCCGGGAATCAGGACTTCTCCGAAAGCGCTGGCCAGCCCCAGCCGATAGCAAGAAGCCCAGACCACCCCGGGCAGAACCGACCTGTACATAGTGAACTGGGTAAAAGAACGGACATAATTCAGGTCGGAGCCGAGATAGCGCGGGGCATAGCTCAAGCTTCCGGTCAGCAGGCTGCCATGCCTGGGGTCGAATCGGTCGTCGCGGGTGTCCCGGCTGAGCAACAGGGAGAGCTCGGAACTGGTGACTCTGATATCATAAGGAAAAGGCCAGGAAGGTTCTCTTTCATAATCATGGATCCGGCTCAGGCGATACACCCAGCTCAGGTCAAATCCCCGGACGATCATGATTTTCTGCTGGAAACTGGCCCCTATTTCCTCGGTAATGTAAAGGTCTCTAATATCCTTCAGATAATAAACCGAAAGCAGCGAGTCCATCTTGCGGCCGAAAAGGTATGGTATCTTGAGCGAGGCCCGGGCGTCCTGCTGTCTCTGGTTGGCCCTGAAATACAGCAGGCTATGCCATCCCCGGCCAAATAGATTGTTAAAATCAAACTGGGTAAAACCTTCGAATCTGGTATCGGTGTTGTACTGAAGACCGTAGGTCAGGCTCAGCCAGGGCATTTCCCGAACTCTGACCCGGACTTTCTCCTGGTGCCCGGCGGGGCTTTCGGCTTCAGAGGAAACGTTTACCGCCTGGAAGGTGGCGGCATCATAGAGATTTTTCTGGGCCTGGGCCAGCCTTTCCAGGCTAACCGGCTCACCCGGGTTCAGACCGCTTTCCTTCAGGACGAAAGATTTCCGGGTGCGCCTGGCTCCCTCAACCTCGATGCCGGAAATGGTGTAAACAGGCCCTTCCTCTATGTTGATTTTAACATCATAATCAGCTTTTTCTCCCGCCGGTCTGGCTTCTATCTCCACCCTGACATCCTTAAAGCCGGCGCTGCGGTAGCGGTTTTGAAGAACCGTGCGGTCCTCATTTAGCGCCGGCCAGCTAAAAACGCTGCCGGGCTGAAGGTTCAAAATCCGGGTCAGCTCGGCCGTCTGGAAGCTGGAGTTCCCGGTTATTTCCAGAGAAGCGACCTGGCTTCTGGGCCCGGCTTCAATCTTCAAGGTCAGGTCCAGGAGGCGTTTCCCGGCATTCTCTTCTATGATCGGGGCTTCAATTTTCGGTGACAGGTAGCCGTTTTCCTGATAAAAGTATTCTATGAGCTCCAGGGCTATCTTGCGGTCATAGACCAGATTCCATAGCCCTCTGGCCCTGGCTCCAAAATAGTCAGAAACGATTTTTCTGATAACCGGTTCTTTGAAAACCGGATCCCCGGACAGTTTGAAAGTTCCGATCTTCCAGCGGCCGTTAAGTCTGGTTGAAACTTCGTACAGGACCTGTCCCGGTTCGGGCTTTCTCACCAGGTTGACCTCTGCCTGATAATAACCCCGCCGGTTAAGTTCGTTGAGCAGGACAGCCTTTAGCTGATAAAGGTTGGCTTCTTCAGGCAGTCGTCCGACCCAGGAACCAATGGCCTTTTTTCTGGCTCTGGCCGGGAGCTTATCTCCTGTGAACTTGAATCCGGCCGGCTGACCGGCCTGGACGTAAAATTTCAAGCTCAGATTGTTTTGATCCTGTTCAATTACCTCGTCCTCTATCCTGGCATTCAGATAGCCCTGTTTCCGGTAAAAAGCTTCCAGGCGGTTGCGGGCCTGCCTGACGGCGGCTGACCGGTACCTGCGCCCCGGCTTCAGCTTCAAAGCCTTTTTCACCTTTTTTTCCGGAAAAACAGTTTCGCCGCCGATTTCAAGCCGACTCAACTTTTTGGTTATGATTTTCGCCTGACCGCGGCTTTCGGCTGTCTGTCCGAAATTAAGCCTGTGCCTGAGGTTCAAGCCGACCACGCCGTCGTCGCGGCGGAAGGCCCGGGTCGAAAAATTTCGTTTCAAGCGGTAATCAAGAATCCAGGTCTGGTACTGGCTGTTGGTCAGGTCGATGGAATAAGTTACGGCGAAGTCTCTGGTCATCCTTTTCCTGACAGTCAGTCTGGCCCCGGGGTCCTGGAGGGTGGCGATATTCAGGGGCTCCAGGATCACATCCTCCGCCTGCAGCCATTTTTTCAGGATCCTGGTCACGGGCGAAGCCAGCGGGCTGGAGAAATGCTGGACCAGCTGTCCGCTGATGGTATTCAGGGCTGAACCCTGAACCTCGCGCAAGCTTTTACCGGTCAGGAGAAGCGAGGCCAGGTCTTCCTGCGACCTGGACGGAACTGAGGTCAGCGAGAACTTTAAGTCGGACGGAGTTCCCGACAACGCCAGACTGATTTCAATTTCTTCCTCCAGGTCATAGACCGTGCTCTTGAGAAAGATGTCCAGATTCGGTTCGAGATTTTCCCGGCCGAGAAAGTCCACCCGGAGCCTTTCCACGGCATACTTTCGCTCGCCTATAATCAGTTCGCCGCTGTAAGCGTTTTCAGCCCGTCCGGAAAGAATGGGCGCGGGAATCGTCCCCTTAAGGTTCAGATTGGCCTTAAGTTCCAGGTCGGCCAGATTATTTTTGACTATTATGTTCTCGACGGTCCTGATATTGATATCAAGGGGCAGGTCATAAAGAAAAGCCGGGTATTCTGTTCCGACCGGAGAGACTTTGCTCAAAGCCATCTTCAGGCCCTGAGTGCTGGGATAAAAATCCTGACGGTAACTGGCGTTAAGGATGGAAAGGTCGCCGGTCAGAGCCCAGCCCCGCCGGTCTTTGCTCAGAACCAGACTGGCTTCGGACAGGCTGCTTAAGCCCGGCGGATAATTGAAATCGAAATCGCGGAGATTGAAATCAAGCCTGGCCGAGGTCAGCGAGAAATTCTGCCCGAACACCGCCCGGCCGGAGCCGGAAAAACTGCCGGAGTTAGCCAGCCCGGTCAGACTGTCCAGCACCAGCTGCGAATTATCAACCCTGAACCTGGCGCTGGCGTTGCTCAGAATAAGAGGCAGGTCCTGCATCCTCAAAAATACTTCTGCCATCGAACCTGAGCCTTCAATCAATGGTTCCTCGAGGTCGCCTCTGACCGCAGTCTGGAGCTGCAATTTGCCTCCGACCTGCATTCCGGACAGCCAGGGTCCAAAGTCAGACAGGTCCAGGTCGCCCTTCAAAGTAAAATCAAGGGCAGGATTTTTCGGGTCTTTTAATTCGGCTCCGCCTCCCAGGCTGAATCTTGACCGGCCGGAGTTCAGGATGAAGCTGCCCACCCGGAGTCTTCCTTCCCTCAGTTGGACGGAAAGAGGCCCCTCATTCCTGATTTCATTCCCGCCGAGCTGCAGATTAAGGGAAGGAATTTCCAGGTCGAGTTCCATTCCTTTCAGGTCCGGAGAAAATCCTTTTAATTCCAGCCGACCGTCAGCCCGGCCTCCCGGCTTCAGGCTCTCCAGGGATGGCATCAGCACAGCCAGTCCGGCAAAATCGAAATTTTCGAACTTAAACTCGGCCTCCAGATTCTCCGGGCTGCTTAGCGGCAATGAAAACCTGGTGGCAGCGCTCAGGGCAACCAGCGGACTGGTCTCCTCCACCTCCGGCAGCAGCCCGGCCAGGGCCGCGAGCGGCAGCTCCCTGACCTGAATAAGCCCTGAAAGAAGATAGGGCTCTTTTAATTCCATCCCGGTTTCCAGACTCAGGTTAAACCGGGGGACATTAAGCCTGGCCCTGGCCATCCGGCCATCCGAGTCTGCTTTCAGTTCAAAGTAGGGAAACCAGACCCGGTCAATCATAAAGCCCTGACCGGTTATTGTCAGGTCGGCCTCCACGTTTTTCCAGTGTCCGACGGCGCTGAACTTCAGGTCCAGCAGCCCAGATTTCAGAGCCGGAAGCCGCGACTGAAACAGAGCCGCTTTTAATTTTCGACCCACCAGCTCGGCCCTTACCTCTCCTGATCGCGGCCGAAAACTTAACCTGCCCTGAAGCTGGCTCTCCTGGTCGAGGCGAAGGTCAATTTCATTTAGGCTCAATTCATCCGGGCTGTACTCTCCCGAAATTTTCAGGCTTTCCAGTTTCAGGGTTCCGGCTTCGGTCCCGGCAACCTGGAGTTCGAAATCGGCCCCGGGACGGGCAGTGGTTCCGGCCAGCTTCACCTTACCAGAAAGCAGGCCGTTTAAGTACTGCCGATTTTCTTCAGCCAGAAGTCCCGAAAACTGAGATAGATCAAGGTCCGATATATCCAGCCGGCCGTCCAGATTGAAAACAGTCCCTTGAGACGCCTTCACTTCCTGGAAAACGCCGTCCGCTGTTATCCGGCCACGGTCAAGCCCGGCCAGAAGCTGGCGGAGATGTATTTTCTCCAGGCCCCCGTCGGCCTTTATTTCAAGCTGCGGCAGGCCGACCTGGCCGTACCCCAGGTGCTGGCCGTCAAGGGCCAGGTTGAATTGCGGCCGGTTGAGAGTCCCCGAAAGGCGCGCCTCCATGAGAACCGAACCGCTGAGCCTGTCCAGGGAGGACAGCTGCTGTTCCAGACCTACAACCATTTTCGGAAGACCGCTTGATTTTAAGGCCTGAACTACAGCCTTCAGGTCATCTAACCTCCAGCTTACCTGTCCCGATATTCTTTCCAGCGATTCGAGCTTCCCGCGGACCTCCAGCCGGGAGTTCAGCAGGGCCAGGTTAAGTTTATTTACGTTGAGCGTTTCGTCAGAATAAGAAAGATTCAGGTCGCCGGAAACAGGGACGGCGGGCCGACTTTCCGCCTCCCCGGACCGAACGATTGGCTCAAGTTTCAACTCGGCCAGGGCCGAAATCGCGTCGGCAGATAACTCCCGGGCTTCAAATTCCAGCCGGCCGCTTATTTCTGCGGCCAGCTCAATCGGAAAATCGGGCCAGAGCGCCTGAAGCGCCCCGAAGTCAAGCCGTTGCAGATTTAAGGAAGCCTGCAGGTTGCCCTCCAGTCCGGGAGGCAGAGTGCTCTCCAGATGCATCCGCCCCCGCTCATAGCTTACATCCGCCTTTACCAGGTGAGCGGCTTCTCCCGAGGGAGAAATATCGAGGCGAAGGTCAACCGGCTTGAGGCCATAGATTTCAAGGTCGGGAACTTTAAGGCCGCCGGTGATTTCAGGCCGGGCCGCAGTTCCCGTCAGGCCAAGTTCCCAGCTCAACCGGCCGCCGAGTTTTTGGTCCGGCGATATCATCGCCGCCAGTTCCGACAGGACAAGCCAGCCGTCGGTTTTCAGGTTGAGCTCCGGATTTTCAAAATAATTTTCCACCGTTCCGCGAAGATTGAGGGCGGTATTATCGGCGGCCAGATAAACTCTGTCCAGCCTGATGGTATCCGGGTTGAAGGCTGCCTTGACTTCCAGTCCGGAGATTTCAGTTTTTCCCCGGCCAAAAAGCAAAGAGCCCGACTTTCCCTCCAGGAAAACCAGATGAAAATGGTTATCCTCATCAAAATGGACCGAGGCCTCCAGGCCGAGAAGATTCATGGATAACGGGATGGCCGGTTCTTCAAAGGAAAAAGCACCCCGCTCCAGCCGGAAATGATCGATGCGGAAAGAAATGCCGGCCGCTCCGGTCTCCGGTGTCGGAGAGGCCGGGGCTGGCTGGCGGTCTTCAGGTCCCGGCGGGCCGGATTTCAATTTGACGACCGGATTTATTATTTCCAGGTTTTTAATTCTGAGCTGGCCGCCGCTGATGGTTGACCAGCCGCTTTGAAAAATAACCCGGTCGACGCCGACAAATTCCACCGGCAGTTGACTTTTCCCGGCCGGGCTTATCTTCAACCCGAACAGAGTTGCTTTTAGCTTGAAGACATTCAGTTTCAAGCTGTCGGCCTCAAGGCTCAGACCGGTCTTCTCTCTCAGAATGTTTCCGGCCTTCTTCAGAACCAGTTTCCCGCCCCAGGGAGTCTGCAGATACAAACCGGAAAGGATCAGAATTAAGACCAGCCCGAGCAGGATCCGGACAGCCGTCTTTATAAATTTTCTCTTTTTCCTCTTTGGGGTGTTATCATCTTTTTCCATCACCCGAATTATAAGTGGAGACCATAAGCGGATTCAACTTAAATGATTACCGACCGGCCGGGGCTAGACGATAAATCTGGGAATGAGCGGGTTGATTCTGGTTACCATTTCATAGCTGATGGTGCCGGCCAGGGCAGCCAGCTGGTCGGCGGTGATTTTTTCCCGGCCTTCGGTTCCAATGAGTGTCACCGAGTCTTCCAGTCGGACGCCGGGAATATCGGTGATATCAACCATGATGAAATCCATGCAGACCCGGCCTCTGACCTGAGCCCTTTTCCCTTTCACCAGGACGTAAGCCGAGTTGGATAATCCCCGGTCGTAACCATCATAATAACCCACCGGGATAACCGCCAGCCGGGTTGGCCTGGTCGTCCGGTAAGTGCATCCGTAACCGATATAAGCTCCCCGGGGAACAGTCTTGATCTGGGCCACCCGGGCTTTCCAGCTCAAAACCGGCTTCAGCTTGAGCGGCGACTGGCCTCGAAGCCGGCAGGAAACCAGGGTCTCTCTGGACGGCCAGAGGCCGTAAAGACCGATGCCCACCCGGGCCAGGTTAAAGTGCGTTTCCGGAAAAAGAATAGCCGCGGCCGAGCAGGACATATGCCGCACGGGAACCTTGATTCCGTTATTTTCCAGATATTTTACGGCCTGGAGAAAATTATCGAGCTGGTAGCGGGGATAGTAATCGTCGGTGGTATCTTCGATATTGGCAAAATGGGAAGAGATGCCTTCCAGCACCACTTCCGGGGTCTTCTTCAGCAGGTTTATAAAACTCCCCAGTCTGTTCAGGGCGATTCCCTGACGGTTGGTGCCTGTCTCAATTTTTAGATGAACCAGGGCCCGTTTTTTCAGCTTGCGGCCGGCCGCGGCCAGAGCCTTCAGAGTTTCCAGATTGTAAACAGTCGACCTGAGTTCTGCCCGGACTGCTTCCTCGGCGTCCGCCAGCGGCAGATATCCCAGGATAAGAATTTTCTGGCCAAAACCCTTCTGACGCAGGCTCAGCCCCTCTTCCAGACTGTGCACTCCAAACCATTCGATTCCGACCCCGGCCGCCAGCCCGGCAATTTCGGCCAGGCCGTGCCCGTAAGCATTGGCTTTGACCACGGCCAGCAGCCCGGTCTGACCAAGCCGGTTCTTGAATTCCTGAACATTATTTAGGAATGCCTGGCGGCTGATTTCCACCCACTGAACCGGAAATTTATCGATTTTGCTCCTGGCCACTTTTATCCTCTCCTCAAAGCTCAACCCAGAAGCCGGGCTTTCTCTCCCAGGACCTTTTCGAATTCATCGCGCCGGCAGACGATGTCCTCGCGGTCAACGCCGGTCGAAATCAACCCGACTCTGGTCTCCAGGTTATCTTCCAGCCACTTCAGATAATCCAGGAACCCGTCCGGCAGACCGAAAAAATCCCGGGCCCGGTGAATCGACCGGGTCCAGACCGGAAAACTGCGGTATTGCGGCTCAACCTTCTCCAGAATCCACGGTTCGGAAGGAAAATCCTTGAGGACAGTTCCCTTGTAACGATACGCATAACAGGCCTTGACCTCGGTCAGATCTTCCAGGACATCGGGCTTGGTCAGGGCAATCAGGTCTACCCCGTTGACCCGGCAGGCGTAACGCACGGCCACGGCATCAAACCAGCCGCATCTTCGGGGGCGGCCGGTAGTGGCTCCGAACTCATCGCCCTGGCGGGCGATCCTGGCCCCGACCTCATCCTTGAGCTCGGTGGGAAACGGGCCGCTGCCCACCCGGGTGGTATAGGCTTTGGTTATTCCCAGAACGCCGTTTACTTGCTTGGGACTCAGACCGAGTCCGGTGCAGACTCCTCCGGCGGTGCAACTGGAGGAAGTGACGAAAGGATAGGTTCCGTGGTCGAGGTCGAGCAGCGTGCCCTGAGCTCCTTCAAACAGGACCGATTTCCCGGCCCTGATCTGCTCGGACAGGAATAAAGAAACATCGGCCACATAAGGCGCCAGCCGTTCACCCAGAGACAGGTATTCATCCAGAATCGACTCCGCGGCCAGCGGCGGGTAACCGAAAGTCTCAAAAATTCTGTTCTTCAGCGCCAGGCTGTCCTCAATCTTTTCTCTCAAGACATCCGGCTCCAGCAGGTCGGCCACTCTGATCCCCCAGCGGGCGGCTTTGTCTTCATAACAGGGACCGATGCCCCGGCAGGTGGTCCCGATCATTTTCTGGCCGCGGCTGGCCTCGGCTATCTTTTCCAGCAGCGGATGATAGGGCATTATGACCTGAGCCGCCCGGCTGACCAGCAGCCGCTCGGGTCCGACTTCCACTCCCAGCGCTTTCAGGTCTTCCAGCTCTTTGAAAAAGGCCTGGGGGCTGACCACCAGTCCGTTGCCGATGACACAGACTTTATCCGGGTGAAGGATGCCGGAAGGAATCAGATGAAGGACAATCTTTTTTCCCTGGAGATATACGGTATGGCCGGCATTATGTCCGCCCTGATATCTGGCGATAATCTCAAAAGCCGGGGCCAGGAAATCGACCACTTTGCCTTTGCCTTCATCTCCCCACTGAGTGCCGAGAACCAGAAGATTGGCCATGGTGTTATCCTCAACAAGCAATCTCTTAAATTAGGTCAGCGGAAAAAACCCGCGCTATTCTATCAGATTTCAGAACCGTCATAAAGCCTTCAGAAGGCAAAACCGACCTGAATCGAAAGAACGTTGTCTTTTAGTTTTATTTCTTTTTCTTTATTCCAGTCATATTCCAGCTTGGCGTAAAAATTTCCGGCCGCATCCCATTTCAGTCCGACGGCCGATCGGGTTTTCTTGACCATGGTCTCCAGGAAAATATTAAGCGGCGGGGCCTGGTAGTCATCGATGACATTCTGCGGCAGGTCGGAGCGCTGGTAACTGTAGTAAAGCCGGAAACTCTTAAAAAGCATGCTGACGGTCAGGTAATAACCCTCAAAATTAATCTTCTGGTTAAGGGTGGGATGGTCATAAACCACCTGAAGGTATTCGCCCCTGACTTCCCACTCCGGAGTCAGCCAGAGCAGGTCCAGGCCGCGGAACTGAACATCCTTGGTTCCGTCCGGGTCGTATTTTCCGTTGTAAATGGAGCCGCCAAACTCAACGCCCTGCCCGAAGCGCAAACCCAGGCGGCCGCCCATCCCTTTATCCTTGTTGGGGTCGGCCAGTTCTGTTCCCAGGTAGCCCTGGCTGTCGGCCGACAGACCGTTTATCAGGTAGGCCGAATAATAAAAAACGGCATAATTGCCCTGGAGACAGATTCCCAGATCATGCCACCGGAAGGGAAAAAAGTGAAAAGCCAGAGGCCTGAAAACCGTAGGGTTTTCCTGAGGCCGGGCTGAGCTGTTGAAACGGCCAAAGGGAATTTCAAACAGGCCCATCTTCAGACCTATCAGCTGACTGCCCTGGAAGTTGATATAGGCCTGGGCCAGATTGAAATTCTGGTGCGAAGCCAGCCGGCCCTCAACCGTAAAACTCAGGCTGCCGTAGATAAGTCCCGAAACGGACAGGCCGCCGTAGAAATTGGAAAAAGTTCCCCTGGAATACAGACCTTCAGGCTGGCTCTTCAGGTATTCAAAAGAAAAATAGCCGCCGGCTTTAACCTGAGCGGCCAGGCTGGCTGACAGCCAGAAGACGCAAAACAACAAAAACAGCGCTTTCCGTCTGGACATGATGCGCTCCTCTTTATCCGGTTATTAAAGTTCTTGACAATCAATCGCCAAAAATCCTGGAAAAATCAAAATCTTCGGCCAGAATCTCGTGCTTGAACTCTCCGATTCTTTTCCCCGACTGAATCAGCCGGCTGATTTCCTGAGTCCCCTTCCTGGTGCCGAACCAGATGGCTCCGACCACGGCATTTTCTTTCAGAACCAGTTTCTTATAAATACCGGCTTCTGGTTTATTAAGGGTCAGAATCTCATAATCTGCGGACTCCGGGTTAACCAGCCCGATGGAGGTCAGGTAAAGCCCGGCCACTTTGAGGGTGCTGGAGGGAATGGTGCCTTCGTATATCTTCGGCTGGCCGCAGAGGTTATAGGCCAGGGCGCGAGCCTGGTCAAAAGCGGCCGGAATCAGCCCATAGACTTTGCCCCGGTGCTCGGCCACGTCTCCGGCAGCATATACCCGGTCGCGGCTGGTTTTTAAGTAATCGTCGACTATCACCCCGCGCTCGCAAGCCAGTCCGGCTTCCCGGGCCAGGTCCAGTCTCGGCTTGACGCCTGAAGCGACGATGACCGTTCCCGCCTTGACTATCTCCCCGTCCTTAAAGCGGATCCCGCTCACCCGGCTGTCGCCGAGAATTTCTGTAGCTTCCCGTCCAATGAAAAACCTGAGGCCCAAACCTTCCAGACGCGACTTCAGCAACCCGGACCCGGTTTCATCCAGTTGCCTGGGAAGCAGGCGGCTGAAGACTTCAACCACCGACACCTTTTCCAGGCCTCTGTGCTTCAGAGCCCTGGCAATTTCCAGGCCGAGAAGACCCCCGCCCAGAACCACAATTTCGGGTCGGGAACTGACGAAATCCAGCAACTCCAGGACATCATCCAGCGTCCGAATGGTAAAGATTCCTTCCCGTTCGACCCCCGGGAGCGGCGGTATAAAAGGGCAAGCCCCGGTGGCCAGAACCAGCCGGTCGGCCTCCAGGCGGCTTCCGTCTTCAAAGGTAACCGCCGGCTTTTCGGGGTCCAGGCTGACCGCCCTGAGCCCCAGCCTGACCTGCAACCTCTGCCTCTCGGCCCAGTCCTCGGCAAAGGCAAAGACTTTTTCCCGCGGCATCAGACCGGCCAGAAAATCGATCAGGTTGGGTCGGGGGTAATAAGGATGCTTTTCTTCGCCGGCGATGATGACTTCCGCCGTCGGGTCGAGCTCTCTGACGGTCTTGCCGCAGATGGTTCCGCTCAGACCATTGCCGAGGATGACAATTCTCATTTAATCTCTTCTCGCCCGAACCCGGACCGCCGGATGTCAGTCGACTTTCTGAAAAAATTCTTTGCCCACTCCGCATTGCGGACAGACCCAATCGTCCGGCAGGGACTCGAAGAGCGTGCCGGGCGGAATGTTGTGGTCGGGATCGCCGAATTCCGGATCGTAAATATAACCGCAGGCCGTGCATTCCCATTTTTCCATAGTCGTCTTGCCTCCTTTCGACTCTTCCTTATTATAAACTTCCCGGAAATTAAAACAACCGCCAGCTTGGTTCCCGGCCGCCGGCCATTTCCAGAATCTTTTCCTTCAGCCGGCAATTTCGCTGAACCGGCTTATCGTTCTTGATGGCGATATGCAGCGCCCGGTAGGAACCGATGATGACGCTCAGCTTGCGGGCTCTGGTCAGGGCTGTGTAGAACAGGTTTCTCTGGAGCATTATGTAATGCTGGGTCAGCAGAGGCATGACCACCGCCTGGTATTCATTGCCCTGAGCCTTATGAACCGAAATGGCATAAGCCAGCACCAGGTCGGTCAGCTCGTCTTTTTCATAAGAAATCAACCGGCCGTCGAACTCCACCAGCAGCCTGAAGCGCTCCGGGTCCACCTGGACCACGGTCCCCAGGTCTCCGTTGAAGACTTCCTTGTCGTAATCATTCCTGATCTGCATGACCTTGTCGCGGACCCGGAATTCTTTCTGGCCGATCTTCAACCCGGCGGTCCCGGGATTTAGAGCTTTCTGCAGCTCCAGGTTGAGATTGTCCACTCCGGCCAGCCCGCGGTACATCGGCGTGATGACCTGAATCTGGGTGGAGAGCGGACTGAGATTCAGCCGTCTTGGAATGTTATGCAGGCAAAGCTTCCGGATGAGCTCGAAGACTTTCTGTTCGTCTTCCTGGTGAAAAAAATAAAAATCTGATTCCGGGTCCTGGCGCCGGGGATAGATCAACGGCTGTCCGTGCTGGACCCGATGGGCATTGACCACGATCAGACTTTCTTTGGCCTGGCGAAAAATCTCATCCAGCCGGATGACCTCCACCGCCCCGGAATCGATTAAGTCCCGAAGCAGGTTGCCCGGTCCGACCGGAGGCAGCTGGTCCTTATCCCCGACCAGAATCAACCTCATCTCCGGAGGAATAGCCCGCAGCAGATGATACATCAGGGGCAGGTCAACCATGGAGACCTCATCCACGATCAGGGCCTCTCCCCGCAGCGGATGTCCCGGGCCTCTCTTGAATCGTCCCTCTTTCGGCTGAAACTCCAGCAGACGATGAATGGTTTTTGCTTCTCGACCGGTTGTCTCGGCCAGGCGCTTGGCCGCCCGGCCGGTGGGGGCAGCCAGGAGAATTCTTTTCTGCCAGCTTTCGAAAATTTCGACCATGGCCCGGACAATGGTGGTCTTGCCGGTTCCCGGGCCGCCGGTAATGACTATGATTTTTCGCCGCAGACTGCTGACGATGGCTTTCTTCTGCCGGTCGGAGAATGTAAGTCCGCTTTTCCGCTCAACTTCGGCTATTCTGGCTTCGGGGTCAAAATCCGGAGCGGCCGGCGTCTCGGCGGCCATCCGGGAAATGATGCCGGCCACTTCTTCCTGGGCCTGGTAGAAAAACGGCAGGTAAAGGGCCGACTGTCCGTTTACCACCTCTTTGACCAGGGCTCCTTTTTCCAGAAGCTCACTCAGGGCCCCGGCCGCTTTCTCCGGCTCTATGCCCAGCTCCTGACAACACTTCTCCTCGATTTCGGCTTGAAGCGAAAAAACATGCCCCTGCTCGTTGTCTTTTTCCAGCAGGTAGAGGATGAAAGCCTTAACTCTTTCCGGAGAATCGGCGGGCAGACCAAGTTTGAGAGCAATCTGGTCGGCCGTTTTGAAGCCCACTCCCCAGATATCCAGGCAGAGCTGGTAAGGATTGCGGCGCAGAACTTCAAAAGACGTCTGTCCGTAGGTGCGGTAAATCTTGTAGGCCAGGGTGGTCGAGATGCTGTGGGCCTGGAGAAAGATAATCAGGTCTCTGATTTCCTTGTGTTCTTCCCAGGATTTCAGGATTTCAGAAAATTTTTTCTGGCCGATTCCCTCCACCTGCTTTAATTTTTCCGGACTCTCGTTAAGAATGCTGACCGTCCGTTCGCCGAACTTTTTGACAATCCTCCGGGCCAGAACCGGCCCCACCCCCCTGATCAAGCCCGAAGCCAGAAACCTTTCCACTCCCCGGACAGAAGAGGGCAGAGTCAGACTGAAAGATTCCATCTGAAACTGATGTCCGAAACGGGCATTTTTTTCCCGGTGGCCGGTCAGTTTCAAACACTCGCCGGGCGAAAGGGGCGGGAAATTACCGACGACGGTGACCTCTTCGCTTTCGGTCTTGATCCTGAAAACCGTATAACCGTTCTCGGGATTATAAAAAATTATCTGTTCGACCGTTCCTTCCAGACACTCCATCGGTTTTATGATGCTCCGCCCTTCAGTCTTAATCGGCTTTCAGAATCACCGGGTCGCCCGGTTCCAGTCCCAGCACTTCGGCTGCCGGCTGCCTGTAAACGGCAACTTCCAGCAGCCCCAGGCTGTTGATGAGAAAAAAAGGCCGGTCCGAGCCCGACGACGAATAGCTGGCTGCCATTTCGGATATTTTCTTTTTCCCGGCCAGGAGAAGCAGATTGGCCCCGCGGTTGGCCGACAGGAATTGAGCTATTAATTCCTGGCTGAGATTGGTGATCAAATTTCCGAACCGGTCACGGTAGATTATCTGTCCCTGAATCTCCCGGCTTCCGACCTGCGGTTCCGACACCTCCAGCCTTTTCGGATTTCCGGCCGGCCGGGCCAGCTCGGACGGGGACAGGCCCAGACTCAGCCAGGCTGCCGCCGGAGCCATCTTGTCCCGACCCTCAAAGCTGGACCTGCGGTCGGCAAGGAAATGTTTCCGGCCGACAATCTCCAGGATTTCAGGCTCTTCTTGCTTGAAGACCAGCGACAGCACTCCGTTATCAGGAGCGATAAAATAATAACGCCGGCTCCTGGCCAGAAGGATACGGCGCTCGCTGCCCACGCCCGGGTCGACCACGGTCAGGAAAATCGTCCCGCCCGGAAAGAACCGATAACAGGCCCAGAGGATGAAGGCCGCCGACTTCAGGTCATAGGACGGAACATCGTGACTGATATCGACAATGGTGCAGTCAGGGTTGATGGACAGGATAACACCTTTGAGAGAGGCAACAAAATAATCCTGCCGGCCAAAATCGGTCAGCAGCGCGATGCAGCTTTTGCCCATTGGCCTTCAATTTCCGGTCGGAGTAATCTTATTGCAGAATCAGGGAGCGGTCAACCTTTTCCCGGTCCGGGAACAGCTCTTAAAAGATGACCTTGAGCATTCTCTTCCAGCGGGTCTTGAGGATGAAACGGAAAAACTTCCTGACTTTATCCTTAACCCCATTTTTTTGATAGGCGTCTTTTTCCGCCTGATAGGAAAAATAGATCAGCCAGGGGCGCCCTTTGATGTAAGAAGTCGGCAGAAAACTCCAGTATCGGCTGTCCAGGCTGTTATCGCGGTTGTCCCCCATCACAAAGACATGTCCCGGCGGGACCACCACCGGCCCATAATTATCCCTGATGACATCATCATACTGATAAAAATTTCCCTTCTGAAAGATCTGGGAATCATTGTGGACCTTATACCGTTCTTCAAGCGGAAGGTCGTTGATAAAGACTTCCTTGTCCTTGATTTCGACCTTCTCCCCTTCCAGGGCAATAACCCGCTTGACGAAATCCTTGCTCAGGTCTCTCGGCCACTTGAAGACCACGATGTCCTGGCGTTCCAGTTTTTTGGCCGGCAGAAGCAAAGCCTCAAGTTTTCCCTGAGGTCGGGCATAGACAAATTTATTGACCAGAAGAAAGTCGCCCACCAGCAGGGTTGGCTCCATAGAGCCGGTAGGAATCTGGAAAGCCTGAACCACGTAGGTCATGACAAAGAACACGAAAACCGCCGTTTCGGCTATCAGCTCAAAATACTCGCGGAAGAGGCTTTTCTCCCGTCCGGGCTTTTTTTCCTGTTCTTTGATCTCTTCTACTTCGCGGTCAAATTTCTTGCCAAGCATCACCATCGCTGTCTTCCTTAATTTTTTGTTAATATACTCTATTTTAAGTTGCCGTTCAACCGGCCCCTGGTTTTGGCCCCGGCCTCCGGCTTCGAGGAGATAAGCCGGATATATACGATGTATATAAAATATAAAATAAAGGAAAGGAGCCTGGAAAGAGTGTCTCCGATCGTCTTGACAGACTGCCGGATAAGGTTTTAACTTAAAACATGATTATTTCTCTTTTTGGCTATCATCAATCCGGCAAGACCTGCCTGTTTGAAATTCTAACTCAGAGGAAGAGCGACAGTCATCATACGGCCGGGGGGCAGCGACACGAAATCCCCCGGGCCGTTTGCCAGGTGCCCGACTCCCGGCTTGACCTTCTGTCCTCGTTCTATCCTGAAAGAAAAAAAGTCCAGGTCCACCTGGAGATAGAGGATTTCCCCGGACTGGCCTCGGGTGATGTCAGCGCCAGCCAGTACCTGGCCCAGTTGAGGAAAGCCGACGCGCTGGTCCACGTCGTCCGAGCCTTCCGAGACCCGGCCATTATCCATCCCCGTGGCCAGGTCAACCCAGCCGATGACATCAGATGCCTGGCCGAAGAACTTATCCTGTCGGACCTGATCATGGTCAACGGCCGTCTGGAAAAGCTGGAAAAAGACCTGCGTAAAATGAAGGACCCGGAAGCGCAGAAAGAAAAAGACCTGCTGGAAAAGCTCAAGCCCATTCTGGAACAGGGTCGGCCGGTCAGAGACGTTCCCCTGTCTGCTTCGGAAGAGAAAATGCTGCGGGGATTCTGTTTCCTGTCGCTGAAACCAATCCTCCATCTGGTCAACCTGGATGAACAGGACCTGGCCAGCCTGAACAGGCCGGAGCAGCTTCTGTCCGGACTCAGTCCGGAGGTCAAGGTGCTGGCTTTCTGCGGGCGGATTGAAAAAGAATTGCTGGAGCTGGAAGAGGAAGAGCGCCGGCTCTTTATGAGCAGCTACGGTCTCAGTGAGAATACCCCGGCCCGCTTTTTTAAGAAATTATACGAGGTAATGGACCTGATCAATTTTTATACCATAGGCAAAGACGAGGTCCGGGCCTGGGCCATAAGAAATGGAACACCGGCGGTGAAAGCTGCCGGCCAGATTCACACCGATATCGAGAAAGGTTTTATCCGGGCCGAGGTCCTGCCTTTCGACCAGCTGGCCAAACACGGCTCCTGGCAGAGTGCCCGGGAGGCCGGACTGGTCAGACTGGAAGGCAAGGACTACCCGGTCCAGGACGGAGACGTAATTTATTTCAGGTTTGCTCAATGAACAATAGCTTCACCATCACCGCCCGCGATTCTTCCTGCCAGGCCAGGACAGGAATCCTGGAGACTCGGCACGGGCCGGTGGAAACGCCGGTTTTCATGCCGGTGGCCAGCCAGGGCACGGTTAAGGCCCTGACTCACGAGATTTTGAACCAGCTTGATTGTCAGGTTATCCTGGTCAATTCTTACCATCTTTTCCTGAGGCCCGGAGTGGAGCTGGTCCGGAAGCTGGGCGGGCTGCACAGGTTTATCTCCTGGCCGAAGGCCATCCTGTCAGACAGCGGCGGTTTTCAGGCCTACAGCCTGTCTCCCCTGGTCAAAATAAGCGAAGAGGGAGTGAGATTTTCATCTCATCTCGACGGAAAAAAGATTTTCCTTACTCCGGAAGAGGCTGTCCGCATTCAGGCCGGTCTGGGCCCCGATATAATGATGTGCCTGGATTATTTCCCCTCCTACCCTTACACCGAAGAGCAGGTTGCCTACTCTGTCGGCCTGACCGGTCGCTGGGCCCGGCGCTGCCGGGAAGAGTACGACCACCTGGAGGCGGGAAATCAGCTCTGGGGAATTACCCAGGGCGGAGTGTTATGGTCTTACCGCCAGAGGAGCATTGAAGAAATCGTCAGCTGCGGCTTCCACGGCTATGCCCTGGGCGGGCTGGGGATAGGAGAACCAAAGTCTCAACTCTACGAAATCCTGGAAAAGTCCAACCGCCTGCTGCCTGAAGACCGTCCGCGGTATCTGATGGGCATGGGATACATCGAAGACATTCTGGAGGCGGTTGAGCGGGGAGTGGATTTCTTTGATTGCGTGCTGCCCACCAGAAACGCCCGGAACGGTACCCTGTTTACCAGCCAGGGCCGTCTGATCATCAAGAACCAGAAGTACGCCGACGACCCCCGTCCCCCGGACGAAAACTGCGGTTGCTATACCTGCCGGAATTTCTCCCGGGCCTATCTGAGGCATCTATATGAAAGAAACGAGATCAGTTCCGCCATCCTGAACACCATCCACAATTTGCACTATTATCTTGACATATTTAAGAAAATAAGGCAAAGTATTCAGTCTAATTCATTCCGGTCATTCAAAAAAGCAATCATCGAAAAAAATTTGAATGAATAGGATAAAGAAATGAGTTTTTTAACCTTATTCAGCGTTTCCGGGCAGCAATCCGCTCCCGCCGGTCAGGGCAACATGCTGGTGGGACTCCTGCCCTTCATTCTGGTCTTTGTTATTTTTTACCTCCTGATCATCATGCCCCAGAGAAAAAAACAGAAACAGCATCAGCAGATGGTGGCCAACCTGAAACCGGGAGACCGCATCATCACCAGCGGCGGCATCTTCGGCACGGTCATGGATGTTCATCCCGACCGAATCGAACTCAAGATTGCGGCCAACGTTAAGGTTGACATCCTGAAAAGCGCCGTGGCCATCATTCTGACCGATAAGGAAAAAACAGAGACCAAAGAATCCACCTGATTTTTCTGGAACAAATCCAGCAGAGAGATAGGTCAAGATGAAAAAGAATCTACAATGGAAACTGGCTGTCATCGTCGCGGTCATCGGGTTGTGCCTTTTCCTGGTCTATCCCCCGAAGGACAAGATCAAGCTGGGCCTGGACCTCAAAGGCGGAACTCATCTGGTGCTCCAGGTGTTGACCGAAGACGCCGTAAACGTCGAAACCGACCAGCAACTGGCCCGGTTCGAGGAAGTTTTCAAGAAAAACAATATCACCTTCCTGGAAGCCAATAAGGAAAAACCGGGACGGTTCTATTTCAGGGGAATTCCGGTTGACCAGGAAGGAAAAGTCAGGGACCTGATCGACCAGTACACCCGGGACTGGGATTATTCCTTCAGCGGAGACCGTTTGATTTTCAGCCTGAAGACGGTCGCTGCCCAGTATCTAAGGGACCTGGCTGTTACCCAGACCCTGGAAACCATCCGGAACAGAATTGACCAGTTCGGCGTAGCCGAGCCCGTCATTCAGAGACAGGGTTCGGATAGAATAGTGGTGGAATTGCCGGGCATTGAGGACCCCGACCGGGTCAAGAACCTGATTAAAGTCACGGCCGTCCTGGAATTCAAACTGGTCAAAGCCGGTCCGGCCCCGGACGAGGAAACCCTGCTCCGGGATCTCGGCGGTCAGGTTCCGGAAGACTCCGAAGTGGTCAGAGCTGATCCCAAGCGCGGAACCCAGGGGTATTATCTCGTGAGCAAGGTGGCCACGGTTACGGGCAAGGATTTAAGAACCGTCAGGCGGGGAGTTGATGAATGGAATAATCCGGCCGTCCATTTCTCCCTCAACCCCGACGGAGCCAAGAGATTCGAACAGGTTACCGGAGCCAACATCGGCAAACAGCTGGCCATAATTCTGGACGGACGGCTGCAATCGGCCCCGGTAATAGAAGCCAGGATTTCAGACTCCGGAATCATTCAGGGCCGGTTCACGCCCGAAGAAGCCGACGACCTGGTGGTCATCCTGAAAGCCGGAGCTCTGCCGGCCGGAATCAAGTATCTGGAAGAAAGAACGGTCGGCCCATCTCTGGGGTCGGATTCGGTCCGTCAGGGCCTGATGGCCGGGCTGGTGGCCATCTTTGCCGTTATGGTCTTCATGGTCTTTTACTATCGTCTTGCCGGGCTTAATGCCATCACCGCTCTGATCCTGAACGAAATCATAATCTTCGGAGCCATGGGCTATTTCAAGGCTACCCTGACTCTGCCCGGCATCGCCGGCATCATTCTGGGAATCGGCATGGCCGTAGACGCCAACGTTCTTATTTTTGAAAGAATAAAGGAGGAGCTGGCCATCGGCAAGAATATCACCAGCTCCATCGCCACCGGTTTTTCGCGGGCCTTTTCGGCCATCTTTGACTCCAACCTGACCACCATCATTTCGGCCGTCTTTCTTTTCCAGTTCGGGACGGGCCCGATTAAAGGTTACGCGGTAACCCTGATCTGCAGCCTGGTGGCCAACCTGTTCACCGCAGTCTTTGTCTCCAGGTTCATATTTGATGCCTTTGTGCCAACTAACGCCAAGAGGTTGAGTATCTAAAATGCAAATCTTCAAAAAAACCCCCAATATCCAGTTCTTAAAATACAAATGGATTGCCCTGGCCCTGACCCTGATCATCGTGGTGGCCGGACTGATCAACATCCTGGCCGGGAAGGGGCTAAAACTGGGCGTTGACTTCGGAGAAGGAACCCTGATCAGGGTTAAGTTCAGAGAACCGGTTTCAGTCTCCGAAGTCAGAAAATTATTGTCCGAAGTCGGACTGGGCGACAGCGTCATTCAGGAAGCCGGAAAAGAAAGCCGCGAGTTCCAGATCAGAACCATGGAAAAGAGAACCACCACTCAGGACCAGGAAATCGAAAGCCATCAGATCCTGGCCGACAGAGTCATCCAGGCTCTGCAAGGCGAAGCGGACCGACAGGAGCTGGCCCGGGGATTGCTGGACCTGAACAACATCGACCGCAGCAACCTGACCAACCTGTTGCGGGGCCTGAATCCGGACCAGGCGGAAAACCTGGCTAACAAAATTATAGATTATCGGACCGAAAAAGGAATTATAACCGGCTGGGATGAGCTGTCGAAAGAACCTCTCAACCTGTCGCCTGAGGTTGTCAAATATCTGCAGGACAGAAATTTCCTGGGCAAGATGACTGTCCTCAGCCGGGAAACAGTCGGTCCTCAGGTCGGCAAGGACCTGAGAAAGAAAGCCACCCAGGCCATCATCTGGTCGCTGATCGGCATGCTGGTCTACATTGCCTTCAGGTTCAAGGGCGTGGAATACGGAGCGGCTGCCATTTTTACGCTGACCCAGGACGTTCTAATTACCTTGAGCATTTATTCTTTCACCAGCCGCGAGATTAACTTGCCGATCATCGCCGGGCTTCTGACCATCGTCGGTTTTTCAATCAACGACACCATAGTCATCTTTGACCGTATCCGCGAGCTCCAGAAGACCATGAGAAGAGAGAGCCTGGAAAACATCATGAACCTGTCTTTGAACCTGAACCTGTCACGAACCCTGATCACCTCCGGAACAGTTTTTCTGACCGTTCTTTCTCTCTATATTTTCGGGGGGCAAGTCATCAACGATTTTGCCTTCATCATGTTGATCGGAACCATCGAAGGCGTCTATTCCACCATCTTCCTGTCCTGCCCGGTGGTGCTGCTCTGGAACCATTATTTCAAGAAGAAAAAATTGCATAAATAATCAAAATTTGCTTGTAAAATAGAGAAATTTAATTTATACTTTAATCTAACCTAATCCATAGCGTGAGGTTTAACATGCCAGATGCAAAAAGGCCTAAACAGGGAGAAGAGATACCCAGTCTCTTCAAAGATTCCTTTTTTAAGGCCGAGACGGGGATTAAGAGAAAAGCTTTGGCCCTGCCGATCGCTATCATCCTCCATGCTGTCTTTGTGGCCGCAGTAATTGTTATCCCTCTTCTATCCACTGACCAGCTCCCCAAGGTTGAAGTCTACAGCGCCTTCCTGGCGCCGCCGCCGCCACCACCGCCACCACCGCCGCCACCGGCCAAGAGAAAATCAACTTCCACCAGAACCATCAAGGCTGTTCAGGCTACCACCTCGGTGGAACCGGGACGCCTGGTAGCTCCGGTCGACATTCCGGATCAGATCGCTCAGGAAGCAGTGTCTGATATCGGAGTCGAGGGCGGAGTTGAAGGCGGAGTCGAGGGTGGAGTCATCGGCGGCGTCCTGGGTGGAGTCGTCGGCGGAGTTCTGGGCGGCGTTGTGGGTGAAGTTGAAGAACCGGTCAGAGCCATCGGCGAAATCAAGCCTCCCAAGCTGATCCATAAGGTTGATCCTGTTTATCCTGAAATCGCCCGCCAGGCTCGGGTTGAAGGCATCGTGATTCTTGAAGCCATCACCGATATCTACGGCCGGGTGCAATCGGTTAAAGTTTTGAGGTCAGTTCCCCTGCTCGACGCTGCCGCTATCGAAGCGGTCAAACAGTGGGTGTATGAGCCGATGATCATCAACGGCCGTCCCCGCGGGGTTATCTTCACCGTTACGGTGACCTTTAAGCTGAAGTAAGAAAAGCTAACAATGGCTTTCGATATTTAAAAGGAGGTTTTAGTCATGCAATTCGGTTTGATTGAAATGTGGCAGGCCATGGGAGTTGTGGCAAAAACAGTTGCCATCATCCTGATTCTCCTGTCGGTTATCACCATCTATCTGTTCATCGAACGTCAGCTGGTTTTCGCCCGGGCCAGGAAAAAATCACTGGCCGTGGCCCCCAAGCTGGCCGAACTGATGAAGAACGGACAGCTCAAAGAAGCTATGTCTCTGGCTTCTAAGAAAGAAAATAAAGTCAGCCACCTGGCCAGAGTTACCGCGGCCGGGATTGAAGAGTTCCTGGGCGCCAAAGAATCCAACCTGACCGTTGAAGAACAGATTGAGTCCGCCCAGAGAGGCTGCGAAAGAGCTCGTTCCCTCTTTACTCAGGAGTTGAAGAGAGGCTTGAGCATTATGGCGACCATCGCCACTTCCTCTCCCTTCATCGGACTGTTCGGAACCATCTTCGGAATCATCAACGCCTTCCGTGGTATGGCCATGACCGGTTCCGGTGGAATCGGAGCAGTGGCTGCCGGTATCGCCGAAGCTCTGGTCACCACAGCCTTCGGTATCGCCGTGGCCGTTATCGCTCTCTGGACCTTCAACTCTCTGAACACCAAGATCGAGGTCTACAACACTGAGATGGAAAACACCACTTCTCAGATTGTTGACTATTTTATCCGCACTTCCGGCAAGTAAGTTCCGGATGCAGAAAATTTTTTGAGAGAGGAAAACAATGGGTTTCACAGTATCGATGGGTGAAAAAGAAACCGTAAAGTCTGAACCCAATGTTGTTCCTCTTTGTGACGTTCTCCTGGTCCTTCTGATCATCTTCATGGTGGTCACACCGCTGGTTCAGAAGGGAGTTGATGTCCAGCTGCCCTCGGCTCTGAATACCACTCAGATGCCGGATAACCCCGATGTCGTTCTGTCGATAAAAGCCGACGGGACGCTCTTCCTGAAAGAACAGAGAGTTGCCCTGGAAGGATTAACCATGGCCCTGGAAGAAGCCTTCCTGCAGGCCGCAGAAAAGAAGCTGTACATCAGAGCTGATGCCAACCTGGAATTCGGCAAGATGATCGACGTTATCGACATGATCCGCGAAGCCGGGATTGAACTGGTCGGAATAATCACAGAGAGGAAAGCGACTGAGGGTGAATAGAACCCCGTAACTTCCTTAGCATTGCCAGGGAAAGGGGAAGGCGAAGTTTCGCCTTCCCCTTTTTATTTTCTCGGTGAATTCTCTCCAGACCTCAAACGTTTCCATGCACAGGTAAAGTCTGCCTTCTGCTCCGTGCTCCGAAAACATCCCGGTCAGCTCCCTGTACAACCGCAGTCTCAACGGCCGGGGATACCTGTACTTGCCTTCACCCGACCGGATGAATTCATGCTCATAAATCCGACTGTCGGGAAATCGTCTTCTGGCCAGGGGCATCAGGTCGGTGGGAAAACGAAGGCTGCCGAGGCTTACCCAGGCCAAGGCCTCAACCGGAATCAATCGGAATATAGACTCTACCACTTGCTCATAGTCCTGTTCCCAGCCCGGGTAATGAAGAACGGGGTCAAAATGGAAACCAACCCGGTAGCCATGCCTGACGGCCTCGGCCGCCGCCTGTAATCTTTCTTCCAGACCGGCGGTGCCCTTCTCTTCTCCTTCGATGACCCGCGGCGGGTTAAGCGACCAGGACAGAATTACATTCCCGGCCGGCTCAACCTGAACTAAAGACCGGGGCCAACCGGACTTGCTCTTCAGCTCCAGCAGAAAACCATCCTTCTTGCGAAAGGACTCAACCAGGAAATAAGCATGTCCAGTCAGATCGTCCAGGGCCAGAGAATCAGCCAGTTCGCCGGTTCCCACCCTGATTATCCCGGCCGGTCTCCGGCTGGAAAATTCGTCCAGCTCCGCCCGCAGTTGCTCCAGGTTGACGGCCACCGTCAGCGGCTGGCAGTCAAGATATTTTTGAAGAATGCAGTAACTGCAATCAAAGGGACAATTGAGGTCCAGGTCTATCGTCCAGTAGCCGCAGCCCACACAGCCCGGGCTGCAGGGGCAGGGTCTGATAAAAGATTTCTGTTCGGTTATAAATAAATGCTGTTTACTCTCCCCCACCGGGTCCGGGGCCATCCGGATGGCCCGCCTGACCGCCTCTACGGTCTCCACGATTTCCACCGGCCGGCCTTCAAGCTTCTCCAGCAGGAGTCGGGTCGGAGCGGCCCCGGCCGCCCTTCGGTCCAGCCAGACCTTTTTAATTTTTAACTCGACCATCACTCCCCTTCATAATGAAGAAGCTCAAATAGCCGATCCCAGGCCCCGGACTCCAGACTGTCCGATAGAGACTTTACGATTTGCTTCAATTCTTTTAATTCGCCCGCCTCCAGAGCCAGGCGCAGGGCCGGCTTTTCCAGGCTGCGGTCATAATCCAGGGTCACGCAGGGAAAGCTGAGCCGCTTGATCTCTTCCCCTATGGCTTGATTTATCCGGGAAAGAAGAGGGGAGTTGGCCTGTCTTAAGGCCGTCAGTAAATTATCAGCCGCACCCGACTCTCCTTTTAGCAGCCGAGCGATGAGCCCGGCCAGCTCTCCTTCCCGCTCAAGTTCCTCCAGGCTGCGGCCGGTCTTTCTCTTGAGGGAATGGAAATTTTCAATCATTTCCCGTTGCTGGTTATGAGTCAATCTTTCAAGCAGCGGAAAAAGCCAGTTTCTTTCGGCCGGAGGGAAATCAAGCCACAATTCAGCGGTAACGGGCTTCCAGTCCCGGCGGTGAATGACTTCCAGAAATCTTTCCTCCAGCGCCGAGACCTCGAGCATCAGGTCAAGCATCCGTCTCTCGGGCGGGAGCTCCAGAAGCGGCAGGATCCGTTCGATGAGGTCAACCGGCTGAAGCCGGAACTCATAAAATTTCCTGACCGCCAGCGCTTTCTCGGCCAGGCTGAACGGCCGCTGTCCGTAATTTCCAAAAAAAGCCAGCAGGAAGACCGCCAGGTCGTCGGTTGCGGCCGCAACTTCCAGCGCCGGCAGCTCTTCCAGCCCGCAGGCCCGAGCCGCTTCCACCCGCCTCCAGCCGTCGACCAGCACCGGCCGGTTGTGCCTGGAGACGATGACTACCGGCTGCAAAACTCCGACCTCTTTTACCGATCTCAACAACCTGCGGTCGGCCGGATTCATGGTAAAACGATATCGCCTGTCATCCAGGTTAAAATCGACCAGATTGATATTCTTGTAGATCATGGCGCTCTTTCTCACCAATTTTAAGTCAGCCTCCGAGCTTTGTAAAACAGAAGCCTCGGTCGAGGAATTGCCTCCGGGTCTTTTTTTTGATAATTTCATAAAGCCGATGAGGAAAGAGCCATCCATCACCCGGCCGGAATTCTCGGGCCCTCCCCTGCCCTGCGGACGATTGATTTTTCTTCCTTTTGTTCCCGGGAGTGAACTCCCCGGCCTGTTATCCCGAAAGGCTTCTGACAGGCTGACGGTCGGCCCGGGGAGGCTTTTCTATCTGAAGCAGGCGGCTGTTTTGCGCTGCGGCCCCGGCGCCCCGGCCGGTCTGATGGGCCTGGAAAAAATCAGGGCGCTGGGCTTAAAAGAAATTCTGCTGCTCAGTTATTGCGGCTCCTTATCACCCGAACTCAGAATAGGCCAGGCTTTTCTGCCTTATAAAGCCTTAAGCCAGGAAGGCGCCTCCCGCCATTATGCCCGGTCCCGGCGGGGTTTTTACTTTCCTTCATCCACAACACTAAATACCCTCCGGCGTTTTCTGAGGCGGAAAAATCTGAACTGGACGGAAGGGGCCATCGTCTCCACCGATGCTCCTTACCGGGAAACGACAACCTGGATGAAGAATCTGCAGCGAAAGAAGATACTGGCCGTGGACATGGAAATGTCGGCCGTCCTGTCCTTCGCCGCTTTTTACCGTCTGCGGGCGGCCGCTTTATTCATCGTCTCGGATGAACTGTTCAGCGGGCACTGGACCGACGGCAGTCAGAGTCCGCAGGTTCAAGCCGCTACGGCCGGATATTTTTATCCCTTGATTTTTGAATCCTGAAGGGAGTGCCCGGATGAGACCGAAAGTTCTGTTAACCCATCCTCTGTTGCCCGAAGCCATGGACTATCTGTCCGGTCAGGTAGACCTTGAACTGGCTACGGAAGAAATGATCCTTCCCCGGGAAGAGCTTCTGGCCAGGATAGCCGACAAGCAGGGCTTGCTCTGTTTTCTGACCGATGTCATCGACCGGGAGGTCATGGACCGGGCGCCGGAACTGAGAATAATTTCAAACTGCGCGGTCGGAGTGAACAATATCGACCTTAAATATGCCTGGAGCCGCGGCCTGCTGGTAACCAACACCCCGGATGTTCTGACCGAAGCCACAGCCGACCTGACCCTGGCTTTAATCCTGGCCGTCACCAGGCGGCTGGTCGAAGCCGACCGATTTTGCCGGCAGGGCAGATTCCGGGGCTGGAAGATCGACCTGTTCCTGGGCCAGGAACTGGCCGGCAGGACTCTCGGCCTGGTCGGATTTGGACGCATCGGCCGGGCAGTGGCCCGCCGGGCCCGGGCTTTCAGCCTGCGGATAATTTATTATGACCCGAACCGGCTGGAACCGGGCCAGGAAAAAGAGCTCGGCGTTGAATTCAGGCCTCTGGACGAACTGGTCAGAGAAGCTGACCTCATCTCGATTCATGCTTCACTGACTCCGGAATCATACCACCTGATTTCGGCCGAACGTCTGCGGATGATGAAGAAAACGGCCGTTCTCGTCAACGTGGCCCGCGGCCCGATAGTTGATGAAAAGGCGCTGGTTGAGGCCCTGAGGACAGGACAGATCTGGGGAGCCGGCCTGGATGTCTACGAAAACGAACCGCTCATCGAGCCGGAGCTGGTCACACTGGATAACGTGGTCCTGCTGCCCCATATCGGAAGCGCCACCGCTGATACCAGGCGGAAGATGTGTTTTATGGCTGTCGATAACCTGCTGCGGGGGTTGAGAGGCGAAAGGCCGGCCAACCCGGTTGCTCCGACCTGAAGCCTCTACATTTTAAGCCCGTCCGGATTGAAGCTTCCGGTGCGGTAACCATCCAGGTCAAGCGAGATGTATCTCCAGCCGAGTTTCTTTAATTTGCGTCTTATTTTATCCCGGTTCTGCGGCCGGAGGGCCAGAGAAATCTCCTGCGGCCAGACTTCAATTCTCGCCAGTTCACCATGATGCCGCAACCGAACCTGAGAAAAGCCCAGCTTTCTCAGAAAGGTTTCTCCGGCGGCGATTCTTTCCAGCCATTCCGGTTCAACCGGCTGGCCGTAAGGGATGCGGGTGGCCAGACAGGCGTTGGCCGGTCGGTCCCAGTTGGGCAACCCAAAGTACCTGGCCAGAAGTCTGATTTCGACCTTTCTAAGACCGGCTTCTTTAAGCGGCGAGCGCACTTCGAGCTCGCTCAGGGCTTTTGTTCCGGGACGGTAATCGTTTTCATCGTCCAGGTTGGAACCCTCAACTACCGCCTCCAGCCCTTCCTTTCCGGCCATCTCCTTGAGTCTGGCGAAAATGGCCCGTTTGCAAAAATAACAGCGCCGATAGTCATTTTTCTTAAATTCTTCCCTTAGATAATCGTCTGACTGAACCAGCCGAAAAGGCACGCCGAGTTTTCTGGCTATCTTCCGGGCGATCACGATTTCTTCCCGGTGGTGGATCGGAGAAACCACCGTCACCGCCAGCGCCCTGACCCCGGCATCAACCGCGGCTTTCAGCAGCAGGCTGCTGTCCACACCGCCGGAAAAAGCCACCAGCAGACCGTCGCAGGACTTGAGTATTTTTATCAGACGCTGATATTTAGACCGGAGTTCTTTTTTCAGTATCATATTGCCCTCAGGTAAACTAAATTCACGGCTGTCAATCCGACTTTCTGTCCACTGCCCTGCGGTTTTTACTCTCCGCCTCCCCGGCCATCATCTCAACTTCCCGGACCAGAGCGGCCACTATTTCGGACTCGGGCACTTTTTTCACAATCCGGCCTCTTTTGAAAATGACCCCGACTCCCCGACCGCAGGCCACGCCGACCTCGGCTTCCCTGGCTTCTCCGGGTCCGTTGACCGGACAACCCATTACCGCTACCGTCAAAGGAGCTATAATTCCCGACAATCTCTTTTCTACCGTTTCGGCCAGGCGGCGGAGGTCAACTTCGGTCCGGCCGCAGCCCGGGCAGGAGACAAAATTTATTCCCCGGCTTTCCAGGCCCAGACTTCTCAGTATTTCATAAGCCACCCGAACTTCTCTTTCGGGCGGGGCGGTCAGCGAGACCCTGACGGTATCGGCCAGGCCCTCCCTTATCAGCAGTGCCAGTCCGACAGCGGATTTAATGCTCCCGCCAAGCAGGGTGCCGGCCTCGGTGATTCCGGCATGAAAAGGATAGTCAACCTTATCGGCCAGCAGCCTGTAAGCTTCAAGCGTCCGGCTGATATCCGAAGCCTTGAGTGAAATCTTGATTTCATAAAAACCCAGGTCTTCCAGCTGTCTGACCTGCCGCAGGGCGCTTTCCACCAGAGCTTCAGCCGTGGCCTGTCCGTACCTGGCCAGCAGGTCTTTTTCCAGCGAGCCCGAATTGACCCCGACCCTGATGGCCGCTTTACGGTCAGCCGCCAGGCGAACAATATCCTTCAGCTTGTCCTTCGGACCGATGGTGCCCGGATTGATTCTCAACCCGTCGGCCCCGGCCTCCAGAGCCAGGATGGCCAGGCCGGGATTGAAATGGATATCGGCAATGAGCGGAATGGAAATTCTCTTTTTTATCTCTTTAATCGCCCGGGCGTCTTCTCTTCCCGGGACAGCCACCCTTATTAGATGACAGCCGGCCCGCTCCAATCTCTTAATTTGAGCCACCGTGGCCCGGACGTCAGCCGTTCTGGTCTTGGTCATCGATTGAACTACCACGGGGGCTCCGCCGCCTATGACCACCGAGCCCACCCGGATGGGTCGTGTCCGGCGCCGCGGACAAAGGTCTGGTTTCATGTTTTTATTGTTCCCTATCAAAACGGAATGAGGCTTTTCCAGCCGCTGGGCAACCTCTTAACGATGTCGTTCAGAATGACAAAGACGATTATGAAGACAAAAATCACAAAACCGATCTGCATCCAGATTTCCCGCATCTTCGGGCTGAGGTCCCTTCTGATCAGTCCCTCGATCATCAGGACAAAAATCTGCCCGCCGTCAAAAACCGGAATGGGCAGCAGGTTCAGGATGCCCAGCTGCAGGCTGATGATGGCAATCCAGCTCATCATGGCCAGCAGACCCATTTTCATGGCCGCATGCGACAGACTGGCGATTTCAATCGGTCCTCCCAGCTGGCGGGTTGAAGCCTGCCCGGTGAACAGGTCTTTCAGGAAGTTGAAAACCAGGAACGTATTGCGGGCATTTTCCTTGAAGCTCTGACCAAGGGCGGAAAAAAACGGATATTTCCGGGTGACCGACCTGGCCCCCTGCAGAATCCCGATTTTACCCACGTTGCCTTCTTTTCTGGGGACGACGGTGAGATCAAGTTGCTCTCCATTTCTTTCGACAGTCAGCACCAGCGGCTTTTCAGGATTTTCTTCAATTTTCCTGACAAAGTTATAGAAAAACACCGGCTCTCCGTTGACCGCCAGAATAACATCTCCTGGTTGCAGGCCGGCTTTCTCGGCCGGTGAACCGGGATTGACCATCATAATCTGGGTCAGAATATGAGCCCTGAAACCGGCATAACCCATCTCGTACCTGGTTATCTTATCGGTAAGCAACGGAACCTGAAGCCTGTCCGGCCCTCTTTTTACCGTTACCAGGATTTCTTTTTCCGGTCTGGAGCCGACGGCGATCTCCACCTCGCTCCAGGTTTTCACCGCCCGGCCGTTTATTTCCAGAATTTCGTCCCCAATCTGCAGGCCCGCCTTCTCGGCCGGTGAACCGGGGTCGACCCAGCCGATAACCGGTGCCTGTTCCAGATATTCAGGAACGGTCACTCCGACCATATTGAGGATGGCCACCAGAACTATGGCCAGCAGGATGTTCATGATTGAGCCCATGACCAGGATCAAAAAGCGCTGGAAACGGTTCTTGGCCATAAAATCATCGGGAGATATGGGGCGGTCCTTTTCGAACATGCCCTCTCCCAGCAGTTTGACATAACCCCCCATGGGAATCAGGCTGACCCGGTAATCGGTATTGTCTTTTTTGATTCCAAACAGCCTCTTGCCGTAACCAAAAGAAAACACTTCCACCCTGACGCCCACCAGCTTGGCCGTGAAAAAGTGCCCGAATTCATGGACGAAAACCAGAATTCCAAAAACAATCAGGAAAGCGACAATGGTGCCCAATATGGTCATGTCTTATTCCCTTTCAGATCTCTGAAATAATGCTGGGCCTGACTCCTGGTCTCCCGGTCCACAGCCAGAATATCCTCAAGTCCGGCCAGAGCCCGCGGCCGATGATGGCCGAGGCAGTGGTTAACAACCTTAAAAATCTCACCGTAAGCAATCTTTCCCTCCAGAAAAGCCTGGACGGCAACCTCGTTGGCTGCGTTCAGCACCACCGGAAAACTCAGGCCGGCCGCCAGGGCCTTCCTGGCCAGCCCGAAGAGCGGAAACCTCTGTTCATCGACCGGATAAAATTCCAGCGACTTTATTTCAGTCAGGTCCAGGGAGGGCAACGGCGCCTCCCAGCGTTCCGGATAGCTGAGGGCATACTGGATCGGGATCCTCATGTCGGTCTGGCTCATCTGGGCCAGAACCGAACCGTCGCAGAACTCCACCAGGGCATGAATTATGCTCTGAGGATGTATCAGCACCGCCAGTTGTTCCGGCTGAAGCGAAAATAGCCACCTGGCCTCAATCAGCTCCAGGCCTTTGTTCATCATCGTGGCCGAATCTATGGTTACCTTTTGCCCCATCTTCCAGCGGGGATGTTTCAGGGCTTCAGCCAGAGTCTTCTTGGGCAGTTCTTCCAGAGGAACGCGGAAAAACGGTCCGCCGGAAGCTGTCAGGTATATTTTTTTCACCCGTTTTTTGTTATTGCCCCTCAGGCACTGGAAAACACCCGAATGCTCGCTGTCCACCGGAATAATCCGGCTTCCGGACCGGGCGGCCAATTTCCTGAGAAGAGACCCGGCCACGACCATTGATTCCTTGTTGGCCAGAGCCAGATCCTTCCCGCTCTTAAGAGCGGCCAGCGTCGGCTTCAGTCCGGCAATTCCGGTAATGGCTGAGACGACCAGGTCGGCCTTTCGGGCGGCAGCTACCATTTCATAGCCTTCCTCCCCGTGGACGATTCTTATTTTCTGCCGGCCGAGTTTTTTTCTCAGCTCCCGGGCATGACTTTCAGTCTCCACAGCCACGGTTTCCGGCCCGAATTCGGCTATTTGCTCGGCCAGCAAGCCGGTGTTCCGGCCGGCCGCCAGCCCGACCACTTCATACCGGTCCCTGAAGCGCCGGACAACATCCAGAGTATTCTGACCGATGGAGCCGGTGCTGCCAAGAACCGCCAGCCGTTTTTTTCTGTTTTTCATGGGGCCAGGTTTCAGTTTATTTCATGATCAAGAGTTTCATTAAATAATAAAAAACGGGAGCCGCCAGGGTAAAACTGTCTATGCGGTCAAGGATTCCCCCGTGTCCTGGAACCAGGTTGGAGGAATCTTTGACTCCGACCGCTCGCTTAAACAAAGATTCCAGTGGGTCGGCCACCTGGGCCGCGGCATGCACCACAACGCTCAGGATGACCACTTCCAGCAGCGGAAACCGCGGCAGAAGCAAGGTCCGGGCCAGCCAGCCGCCGGCAGCCGCCCAGAGCAAACCGCCCAGGGCCCCTTCCCAGGTCTTGTTGGGACTGGCGATGGGAGTCATTTTTCTCCGGCCAAAAGTCTTGCCCAGCAAAAAAGCCCCGGTATCGCCAAGGGATATGACCGCAAACAGCAGATATAGCCAGAGAATGCCGAAATCGCGTCTGATCCAGTAAAGGAAATTCATGGTCAGGCTGACATAGACCACTCCGGATATGGTCAGGCTGAAAGAACCGGGAAACAGAGCCAGCTTTTCCAGGCTGCTGGTATCTATGACGTAGTAGACGAAGGTTATCAGGGTCATAACCGTAAAGCCCAGCAGAAAAGGAAAACTATCAAAGTAAAAAGTGGCCCCGATAATCAGGGCAAACAGGCATCCCAGCAGTTTTTTGGGGAAAAATTTCCGGCGATTGCTCAAGCCGTAAAATTCCAGCAGGCCTCCGATGATGGTCAATTGCAGGGCCAGGAAAAAAACCCAGGGCGGGGCAAACTGGATTATGACAAATAAAAGGCCGAGTATGATGACGGCTGTTTTAGTTCTCTGCCAGAGTCCCATTTCAATTCCTGCCTTTCTTCTGAGCCGGTTCCACTCCGCCGAACCTTCTCTCTCTTTTCTGGTAATCCACTATGGCCTGAAAAAGGTCCTTTTTCCGAAAATCGGGCCAGAGTACCGGAGTCACCCACAATTCGGTGTAGGCCGACTGCCAGAGAAGAAAATTGCTCAGTCTCAGTTCGCCGCTGGTCCTGATCAACAGGTCGGGGTCGGGCAGCCCGGCCGTATCAAGATAACGGGCAAACAGGTTCTCGTCTATTTCATCCAGCAGGCTCTTTCTACTGACCATTTTCTTGATGGCCCTGATTATTTCCTGCCGGCCGCCGTAATTTAAGGCCAGCACCACGGTCATCCGGCGGTTGTCGCGGGTCTGTCGTTCTACCCGGGCCAGTTCCCGCCTGACCAGATACGGAATGCCGCTTCTTTCTCCAATTACCCTTAGTCTCAGGTCATTTTCCAGCAGCACCCGGCTTTCTTCGGCCAGGTATTTCTTGAGCAGACTCCACAGCGTGTTGACCTCATCCTCCGGCCTTTTCCAGTTTTCCCTGGAAAAAGCGTAAAGCGTCAGGTATTTAACACCCAGACGGGCGGCCGCTTCCACCGCCTCCTTGACCGATTCGCTCCCGGCTTTATGGCCTTCGGTCCGGGGCAGGTTCCTCTGGCGGGCCCAGCGCCCGTTTCCGTCCATTATAATGGCCACATGAACCGGAAGGCGGGAAAAATCTATCTGTCTGACCAGGTCAGCTTCCACAGTTCCGGGCTTAATGTAACCTTCCAGGGTGTCAAACATGAAAAACATTATAAGGAGACCCCGCCGAATTGTCAAAAAACGGCCCCTTTTGGAGCCTCGCTGTCTCCTTGATGGTCCAGATTGTGAAGGTCTCGGTCAGAGTCTCGCCTCCGGTCTCCTCAGTTTATCCGTTCCGCCGGGAAAAGCCTTTCAGATGGCTGGCGATTTGAGTGAAGCCGCGCCGGCTGCAGGCAACAAAGACAGATATGTTTGCCCGACCCGCGGTGGACAGAACCGGCCGGTTCTGGTATCTTAAATTTCAGGAGAAAAAGATGTGTCTGGCCGTACCGGGAAAAGTGGTCAGCCTGCAGGATGACGGCACCGGACAGGTTGATTATATGGGTACAACAGTCCTGGCCAACTTCTCTCTCCTTCCAGGGGTAAAGGTTGGCGATTGGGTGATAGTCCATGCCGGCTTCGCCATTTCCCGGCTTGACCGGGCGGAAGCCCGACGCACCCTTAAACTCTTCCAGGAGCTGGAAAAATTAAACTCCGCCGACTGACCATGCCTCCAAGAAAATCTGCCCTGGAAACTCTTTCCGACTGGCGCTCAGGTCCCGCCATCAGAAACCTCCTGCGAGCCATATCCCGGGAGACCGAAGCTATAAACAGACCGCTTAGAATAATGGAAGTCTGCGGAACCCACACCATGACCCTTCATCGCTCCGGCTTAAAACCGCTGCTAAAGGAAGCGGGCGTGGAGATGGTCTCCGGCCCGGGCTGTCCGGTCTGCATAACTCCCGATTACTATCATGAGGCCGCAATCGACCTGGTCACCTCTCAAAAAAACATTATGGTGACCACTTTCGGCGATATGACCAGAGTGCCGACGGACCGCGGCAGTTTGCAGACCACGGTTCCCTCTCCCGGCTCGGAAATAAAAATTGTCTATTCGCCGGATGAAGCCCTGGAGCTGGCCGGAAAACACCCGGAAAAGGAAGTAATATTTTTCGGGGCCGGTTTCGAAACCACCATTCCGGCTATCGCCTTTACGGTAAAAAAGGCTGCCGCTTCCGGCCTGAAGAATTTCACTTTGCTGGCTGCCCTGTGGCTGATTCCCCCGGCCTTAGAAGCCATCCTGAAATCGGGGGAAGTGGCCATCGACGGCTTTATCTATCCCGGCCATGTCAGCGTTATTATCGGCCAGCAGGCTTACCGTTTCGTGGCGGAAAAATACGGCCTGCCCGGAGCCATCGCCGGTTTCGAGCCGGCCGATGTGCTGCTGGGCATCCTGTCGGTGGCGCGGCAGATCCGGGCCGGGCGTCCGGAAGTGGCCAATGAATACCGGCGGGCGGTCCGGTCTGAGGGCAATCCGGGAGCCCTGGCCCTGATGGCCGAGATGCTCGAACCTTACGAAGCCGAATGGCGCGGGCTGGGGAAGATCAAGAACAGCGGTCTGCGCCTGAAACCCGAGTGGCGGGAACTGGAGGCCGCCAGGAAATTCAATCTTCGTCTCCAGCCTGGAAAGCGCACGAAATCGGGCTGCCGGTGCGGCGAAGTCTTGAAAGGCTTGATAGAGCCGATTGACTGCCCCCTATTTGCCCGGCGCTGTAACCCCGACCATCCGCAAGGGCCATGCATGGTTTCTTATGAAGGGGCCTGCCTTATAGAATACAAATATTCTTCCGGAGAAAAAAAGAAATGAAACTGGTCAGTCTGGAAATGGGCAGCGGCGGCCGCCTGATGCAGGATTTTATCAGAGAAAAACTGCTGCCGGTTTTTAAGAATCGCTACCTCAGCCACCTTCATGACTCGGCCTTGCTCCCGGCCGGTCTGGCTCTGACCACCGATTCTTATACCGTTGACCCGATTTTTTTCCCGGGTGGAGACATCGGCACCCTGTGCGTTAACGGCACGGTGAACGACCTGGTAGTCTCGGCGGCCAGGCCTGAATATCTTTCTCTGGCGCTGATAATAGAAGAAGGGCTGGAAATGGCCACTCTGGAAAGAATCCTTCGGTCCATAAAAAAGACTGCTGCCGGGAATCGGGTGAGCATAGTCACCGGCGACACCAAGGTGGTGCCGCGGGGTCAGGCTGATAAAATTTACATCAACACCGCCGGGGTCGGTCGCCTGGTGGGACGTCCCCAACCGGAAAAAATCAAACCGGGCGACAAGATTCTGGTGACCGGGCCGGTCGGGGAACACGGGCTGGCCATCATGCTGGCTCGAAATAATTTCCGGATGACATCCAGAGTCAGGAGCGACTGCGCGCCTCTTCTTTTCCTTCTTCCGCTCTGGAAAAAAGGCGCTCTCTGGATGAGGGATATCACCCGGGGAGGGCTGGCTACGGTTCTGTCCGAGCTGGCCGATAAAATCAGTTATCCCCTGCTGGTGGAAGAAGAGCGGATTCCTTTTTCCCCAACGCTCCGGGGCGCGGTGGAAATCCTGGGAATTGACCCGCTCTACCTGGCCTGCGAAGGGCGAGCCCTGCTGGTGGTTAAAGAAAGCGCAGCCGACCGGGTCTTGAAGTTACTCAGGAATAATTCTTCCGGGCGGCAGGCAACCGTCATCGGTGAAGTTCAGGACAAAACCGGCAGGAAAGGCGAGGCCCTGCTGCGGACTTCAGGCGGCGGCTTGAGGCTGCTGGAGCCTCTGACCTCGGAATTGCTGCCCAGGATCTGCTGACCGATTTATTTCAGTCTGGATTGGTACCAGTCTATCGTTCTCCTCAGACCGGTTTCAAAATCAATTTCCGGGCGGAAGCCGAGATGCCGTTCAGCCCGGGTAATGTCGGCCCAGGATTCCATAATGTCGCCGGGACGCGGCCGGTCATAGACCGGTTGAAGCGAAGTCCCCAGCAATGAATTCAGGAGCCGGGCCAGGTCGTTCACCGTCACTCTGACCGAAGCCCCGATGTTAAATGCTTCGCCCCGGAAATGAGTCGCCCGGGCCGCCAGCAGATTAGCCCGGACCACATTCTCCACATATATAAAATCCCGGCTCTGGCAGCCATCGCCATAGATAACCGGGGGCCGGCCCTGAAGCATCCTGGTGATAAAAATTGGCACCACCGCGGCATACTGGGAAGCCGGGTCCTGCCGGGGCCCGAAGACGTTGAAGTAGCGAAGGCTGACGGCGTTAAATTCATAGAGCTGGCTGAAAACCTGGATGTATTTTTCCGCTGCCAGTTTCTGGGCTCCGTAGGGAGAAAGCGCCTTTCCCTCCAGACCCTCTTTTTTGGGAAAGTTCGGGTCGTCGCCGTAAACGGCCGAGGACGAAGCGAAGACAAAACTCCTGACTCCTGATTCAGCCGCGGCCAGCAGCAGATTCAGAGTCCCGGTGAGATTGATATCATGGGCCAGGATCGGCTCCGATACCGACCTGGGCACCGAAGCCAGCGCCGCCTGGTGAAGAATCACTTCCATGCCCGCGGCCGCTCGCCGGCAGAGCTTTCTGTCCCTGATGTCGCCCCGGATGATTTCCAGCCGGTCGGCCAGATGGGCGATATTTTCCTCTTTACCCGTGGAAAAGTCGTCCACAACCCGCACCCGGCAGCCCAGGCTGACCAGCTTTTCCGCCAGGTGAGACCCGATAAAGCCGGCCCCGCCGGTGACCAGATAATTTCGGTGCTCGGGCATCAGCAATCCTCAGTCGTGAATATGGTCATCAATATAACCCGCTTTTTTCAGATAATCCAGAACTTTCCTGGCGCTTTCTTCCAGGGTTTCCCGGTCGGTTTCCAGCACCATTTCCGGGTTGACCGGCTCCTCGTAAGGGTCGGAAATCCCGGTAAATTCCTTAATTTCCCCGCGGATAGCTTTCTGGTACATTCCCTTGACATCGCGGCTCATGCAGACCTCAAGCGGACACTTGACGTAGACTTCGATGAACTCGCCTATTTCCCGACGGGCTTCATCCCTGATCTCACGATAGGGAGAAATGAATGAGGTCAGAACAGCCACCCCGTTCCTGGTCAGGAGTTTGGCCACGAAGGCCACCCGCCGGATGTTCTCGTCGCGGTCCTTCTTGGAAAAACCCAGGTCCCGGCAGAGGCTTTTTCTAACCACATCGCCATCCAGTCGTTCCACCCTCAGGTTATGGTCGCGCAGAATCTCAGCCACCCGGTCGGCTACGGCCGATTTTCCGGAACAGGGCAGCCCGGTAAACCACAGGGTAAATCCTTTCTGTTCCTGACACATCTATCAACTCCTTATTATTACTTTATTAAATTTTTACAGCCAGAAACTCCGGCTTCGGGCCGAAGCTGGCCTGCAGTTCATTCAATCAGTTTTCCCCTGAGTCCCGGAACCTCCGGGCCTTCCAGAAGTTTCAGGATGGTCGGAGCTATGTCCAGGATGCTGGCGTCCTTCGTCCGGCCGCCTTTCTTTCCGGGGTCATAGAGTATGTAAAGGCCATCATAATCATGAACCGCATCGTCGGGACCGGTGTCGTTTTCCTGAAGATACATCGTGCCATAACCCAGGGTGCCGGCCGAGCGCCAGTAGAGGTCGTCAAAATAGACCATCAGGTCGGGATATTCTCCGTTCAGTTCGGGATAATATTCCTGGGGTTTGATGACCACGGTTTTCCATTCTTCACCTTCCGGACCGCGAATAGCCTTAAGCCTCTCGGCCAGCTCATCCCGGGCCGCTTCGTAATCTTCAGGTTTTATGATCCCCTGCGGTTCGCGGCCCTCGACATTGAGGAAAATCCGGGCGTAATAACCTCCCCAGCCCCAGGCTCTGGTCCTGGCCCAGTCGATTTTCAGGTTGTCAACCGACTGACCCGGCTGGGGCGGCTCGGTGATGACCAGGTCTCCCTGCTCGATCAGCCAGTCGTTCACGCAAAAAGCGCCTTTCATTCTTTTGGCCCCGTGGTCGGAGACCACCAGGACCGCGGTCCGGTCATCAATTTTTTCCAGGAGCTGCCCGATTTTTTCATCGAGATGCCGGTAATAATCGATAATGGCCGTTTCAAACGGATTGCCGGGCTGGTAGAGATGATGTTCTCTGTCCATGAATTTCCAGAAGGCATGGTGCACCCGATCCACCCCTATTTCCACAAACCAGAAAAGCGACCAGCCGGGGTCTTGGAGCAGGTAATCTATCACCTGGAAATGGTTCTCGGTCATCCGGTAGATTTCCGACAGCACCTGGGAACGGTCTTCAGTTCTGAAGGTCACATCGAACTTAAAGGGCCCGAATCTGGCTTCTATCTCCTGGCGGAGCTCAGCCGGATAGGTATAGGCCTGTTCGCTGGAGGGAGTGATGAAACAGGAAATCAGTTTGCCCCGAACCGGTTTCGGGGGGTAGCTGGGCGGCACGCTGACCAGGATGCTTTCCCGCCCCTGTTCTCCCAGGTAATCCCAGACGGTTTTTTCTTTGACCGCGGTGGAATTGGCAATCCACATCTTATTGTATTCATAGCCGCGCCGGTGTCGGAAACCGTACAGCCCCAGCTGACCCGGGTCTTTCCCGGTGGCCATGACCATCCAGGCCGGGATGGTAATCGGCGGGTCGCAGCTCCTGAGCTTGCCGTAAATTCCACCGTCCATGAGCCTTTTCAGGTTGGGCAGCTCCGGGGCCCGGTCAAAAACCAGCGCCGGGGCGGCGCAATCAAGTCCTATCACCAGGAGTCTTTTTTTCATGCTACCATTGGCCCTTTCTTCTTTTCTCGCCGCCTTCAATCATTGAACGGATTCTCAAAGGACAGGATTATCCTGGCCACCTCCGGCCTCATCAATTCCGGCGGCGGAATCTCGCCTTTGACCAGCAGGTCACGGATCCTTGTCCCCGAAAACTGAATATGGGAGGAGGAATCATGGGGACAGGTTTTTTCGTTTTCTATCGAACCGCACTTCCGGCAGAAGAAAAAGGATTTGAAGAACAACGGAACGATGCCCAGGTCAGGAAAGTCCTCAAAAATTTCCTGAGCGGCATAGGGGTGATAATAACTGCCGACGCCGGCGTGGTCGCGACCGATGATGATGTGGGTGCAACCGAAATTCTTCCTGATAATGGCATGGTGAATGGCTTCTCGCGGTCCGGCATAGCGCATTTCCATCTTCAGGATGGCCATGACCGCTCGTTCCCTAAGATAATAATGCCTGATGAGCTCCTCGTAGGAAGCCAGGATGACTTCATCCCGGAAGTCTCCCTTCTTCTTGCGGCCGATGACCGGGTTGATGAACAGCCCGTCGGTAAAGGTCAGGGCCGCTTTCTGAACATATTCATGGCCCAGGTGCGGGGTGTTTCGGGTTTGAAATCCGACTACCGTCTTCCAGCCTTTCTCCTTGAATAAAATTCTGGTTTCTCTCGGGGAAAGCCGGTAACGGTCATAGGGCGTCGGCTCCAGTTCCAGCAATTCCACCGGACCTCCCAGGAGAACCGCTTTCATGGCCAGCACCCGGCTGACGCCCGGATGTTTGGGGTCGGTGGTGCCGTAAACCAGGCGGCTGAATTCCTCCCGGTCATATTCGTATTTATCCTCGACCGTCAGCACGCCCACCGGCTTCATTTCCTCTGTCTTCAGGATGACCTGCTGGCCCGGCTTGATTCTGCCGGCCAGATCCCTGTCAACATCGATAACTATCGGAATGGTCCAGGGCAGGTCGTTCGACAACCTCATCTGGTTCAGGACGCTGCGGAAATCAGCCTGATTTAAGAATCCGGTCAGCGGAGAATAGACCCCGGTAGCAATGTTTTCCAGGTCAGACAGAAGGTCGGGGTCGATAATAATAGAAACCAATTCCTCAGCCCTGGCCAGGATATCAGCTTTTCGGCCGGCCTCGGCCAGGCGATTTACAAGTTGGCCGCCATGGGGTGGTATCATCGGGTACTCCTTTGGGTCCGGAAATGACGAAACCGCTCAGCCCATCAATCGATGTAACCCAGGGCTTTGAGCCTTTCTTTGATTTTCTCTTCTTCCTCGGCGCTGAAGACTTCTTTGTTTTCTTCACTCTTGGCCAGGCTTTCCCTGAGCACCTTGGTCACATAGCTGGAGACCGAGCTGAATTCGGTTCCCTTGATTTTTTCTTCTATTTTTTTATAGAGAGAAGTTGGTATAGAAACCGGAGTAAACTCTTTTTCCATCATTCCTCCTGAGATAATCTTATATAACAGAACCCCCGTTTTTTCAACCTTTCCAGTCTGTTCGGCCGGAGAAAGACCATGCTTCCCCGAGAGCGGATTTACCCCTGGCTCCAAGGCCCGGCCCCCTTTCTCCCTGACCGGAAAGGCAGGTTCCAGCCGGAAGACCCGATAAACATATACCTGACCTTAATTCACGACCGGACCGGCCGGAGATTCGCCCGGCTTGTCTCCCGCCGGCCGGGGCGAAAGAGGTTCCCCGGCGGGGACAGTTGGAGAGAAAACTGAAGGAGACCCGCCGCCACATCACCCGCCGCCCGAGGGCTATCAGGGCAACAGATAAATTGCGGAATAGGGGTTGTCTTGACAAAAAAAAGCATAAGTGATTTAATTTTTATACCAGAAAAGCTGATATGTGCCTCAGAAAGGACGGAAGCCAGGCCATCCCTTAAAATGGAAAAAGTCTCCCACCCTTATATTCAGCGCATTTCCTTCTTTGGAGTTCTTGACAAAAACCTGAAGAAGCTTGAAAATCGGCTGGGCGTCAGCCTGTCCGTTCGCGGCGATAAGCTCATCATGGACGGCGAGGCCGACCGGGTTCAGTTTGCCCGGCGGTACTTTGAAAAGATTCAGGAGCTGGAAGACAAAGGATACACTTTGAAAGAAGAAGATTTTCATATTGCCCTGGACCTGCTGGAGGCCAACCAGGGAAAGCTGGAAGAATACTCCCCGGCCGAGCCCATCTACCTGCAGCGCAAGTCGGTCGCTCCTAAGAGCCTGAACCAGCAGGCCTACATGAAGGCCATTAAAGAGTATGACCTGGTTTTTGGAATAGGTCCGGCCGGAACCGGCAAAACCTATCTGGCTATGGCCATGGCTCTGTCCTATCTTCAGAGCAAGCAGGTGAACCGCATCATACTGACCAGACCGGCAGTCGAAGCCGGCGAGCGCCTGGGTTTTCTGCCCGGCGACATGTTTCAGAAGATCAACCCTTATTTGAGGCCTCTTTACGATGCCCTGTTTGACCTGACCCCTTATGAGCAGGCCAACCGGCTGGTGGAAAGGGGCATCATTGAAATAGCGCCTCTGGCCTATATGCGCGGCCGGACCCTGAACAGCGCCTTCATCATCCTGGACGAGGCTCAGAATACCACCCGGGAACAGATGAAAATGATACTGACCAGAATGGGTTTCGACTCCAAGCTGGTGGTCACGGCCGACGTCACCCAGATCGACCTGCCCCAGCCCAGAAAATCAGGGGTTCTGCAGGCCATAAAAATTCTGTCCTCCATCAAAGAGATAGCCTTTGTCTATTTCAACGAAAAAGACGTGGTCCGTCATCCCCTGGTGGCCAGGATCATCAAGGCTTATGCCCGGGCCGAATCCAGAACGGTTTAATTTGCGATGAAAACCATCCAGTTTCGCAAGTTCCGTCTTTTTAAGAGCGACGAGATATTCCCGGCCCGGAAAAAAAAGGAAGCCGGTCCCCAGGAAAAAGTTGCCTGGTATAAAACGGTAATTCAGAGTCCGATTTTTTACATCATTGTTTTTGCGGCTATCATTTCTTTTTTCATCTCCTATTTCCCGGCCAGGCCGTTGCCCTCAATCAGGCTGGGAGAAATCGCCAGCAAGGACATAATTTCCCCGCTGGAAATTACGGTTGAAGACAGCCAGGCCACCGACCGACGCCGGGAACAGGCCGAAGCCACCATCCCCCCTGTTTATTTTTATAACCAGAAGGTGATCCCGGCCACCCGGGAAAAAATAAGGCAGTTTTTCGAGAACGGTCGGGCCTGGCAAAACTCGACCCCGGCCCTCAGCCTCAAAGACCTGCAGAAGAACCTGTCGGAAAACCTCGGCCTGGACATAGACGAGCCCACCCTCAACCTTCTGGCCCGGCTGCGTTTTCCCCGGGAAGAAGAACAGTTGTTGATGGAGGTCCTGGGACCGATTCTGTCCAGGGAAATCATCCTGTCCCGCAGCCTGTTCAGCCATGGCGAACTGGAAAAAGGTTTGCTGGTGGTTAAGGGCAAGGAAGAAAAGCTCCTCAAACCGGCCGAGATACTGGAGCTGAGAGAAGCCCGCACGCTGCTTGTCTCTGAGATCAACGCTCTCGAGCTTCCGGCCCGAACCAGGAACCTGCTTAAAGCCCTGGCCCCGGCTTTCCTGGGGCCGACCATCAATTACGACGCCCAGGAAACCGAAATCCGCCGGCTGAGGGTAAGAAACCAGGTCGAACCCGTCTACTACACGATCAAAAAAGGAAAAGTCATAATCAGGAAAGGCGACGAAGCCACTCCCGAGGTCATCAGGCAGATAACCATCATCAACCAGAAAATAAGCAGCCAGCCCCACTGGTTAATCAATTTTGCCGGTCTGCTGGTGCTGTTTTCCATCATCTTCTTTTTCATCTGGAATTTCATCGTCTACGTCACCGGAGACGACCAGCAGCTTCGTCTGTTGCAGATGATGGGCCTGACTCTGTTTCTGGGCTTCGTGGCCTACAAAGCCAGCCTGTTTATAGCCGAGGCCCTGGGCACTTCCATCTCGGTCCTCAACGTGGATAAAAACGCTCTAGTCTTTGGCTTCCCCTTTCAATTCGGGACATTTATCTTCGCCCTCCTGACCCGGAGCGAAATCGCCGTCATCTACTGCGTCATCAACAGTCTGCTGGCCGGATACCTGCTGAACGGCGATTATTTTCTGGTGCTGTTTGTGCTGCTGGGAGGAATTGCCGCCATCTACGGCCTCAGATATTACCTGGCTTCCAGCCGCAGTTCCATCCTGAAGACGGGATTAATGGTGCTGGCTCCCTTCCAGGTGATCATGGTCCTGATATTTCATCTGGTCAGGCAAACCTTCTCCGACCTGAGCGGCCTGGCCACCGAGTTGTTCAGCGCCATTTTTGGCGGACTGGTCAGCGCGGCCATCGCCTTTGTCCTCATTCCGGTATTTGAGACCGTCTTCGGGTTCATAACCGCAACCAAGCTGCACGAGCTGACCAATTCCGACCTGCCGATTTTCCGGCAGCTGGCCCTGGAGGCTCCCGGCACCTATCACCATTCCCTGATTGTCGCCACCCTGGCCGAAAAAGCGGCCGAAAAAATCAACGCCAATGCCATGCTGGTCAAAGCCGGAGGCCTCTATCACGATATCGGCAAGGTCAAAAGGCCGGAATATTTCAGCGAAAATCAGACCTCGCCTTTTGACGTCCACCGGGAACTGACCCCCTCGCTGAGTACCCTGGTCATTGTCAACCATGTCAAAGATGGGATTGACCTGGCCCGCAAACTGAAGCTGCCCCGCCAGGTGGCTGAATTAATAGCCCAGCATCACGGCACCTCCATTGTCCGTTATTTCTACCAGAAAGCCAAAGAAAAATACGACCCGGAGTTGCATAAAATCGAAGCCGAGGATTACCGTTATCAGGGGCCGACCCCGAAAAGCAAAGAAGCCGGTCTGCTGCTCCTGGCTGATTCGGTCGAAGCCGCCGCCCGCAGCCTGAATTCGCCCACCAGGCAGAATCTAAAGCGGGTCATCACCGAAATCTTCAACGCCCACCTGCAGGACGGGCAGCTCGACGATTGCGGCTTTTCCCTCAAGGATCTTAGAGTCATCGCCAACTCCTTCCTGAGCACCCTGGACGCCATTTATCATCCCCGGCCCAAGTATCCGGGTTTCGACTTTGAAAAGAAAATAGAAAAGAAAGAGGAAAGCAAAAAGAACAATGGTCGTAATAATAAACAAACTGAAGAAAAACCCGGTCCCTCAGAAAAGAATTAAAGACCTGCTGCAGCGACTCTGCCGCAGCTACCGAGTTTCCCGGGCCGAAGTGGTGCTGACTCTTGTCGGTCCCCGGGCCATCAGATCCCTCAACCGGAAATACCGCCATAAAGACCGTCCGACCGACGTCCTGAGCTTTTCTCTTAAGGAAAAGGGCCCGGACGGGAAATTCTACCTGGGCGACATTATCATCTGCCCGGAAGTGGCCCGGAGACAGGCCCGGAGGCAGGGCCATCCGCTCCTGCGGGAAATTGAAATTCTGACCATTCACGGATTTCTGCATCTGCTGGGTTTCGAGCATTTTAAGGGAATGGAAGAAGAGGAAGCCCGGGCCAGAGCCCGGCTTCTAAAAAATTACCGGGAGGACAGCCTCTAAAGCTATGAGTTATTCAGATTTTCTGACCGCAGGCTTTTTCCTGAGCTTTTTGCTGACCTTTATTCTTTCGCTTCTCCACATTATCTTTTCTTTATATTCCAGAATCGGCTTCTCCAGACTGCTGGAAGAAAACAGTCCGCTGAAAGAAGAAATCCTCGAACACTATGACGAGCTCAAGATCGCCATCGATTATGGCCGGATTATCTTCTGGCTGGCTTTTGTGATCTATGCCTGCCTTCTGTTCCCGGCTCTGACCAGGTGGCCCTTCTGGGGCTTTCTTCTATTCCTGCCGACCTGCTTTATGCTTTTCGACTACTGGCCGAGGTTTCTTCTCCTGATCATAAACGAGAAACACCTGAAATTCTTCCTGCCGGTTATTGTCCCGATAAAGTTTTTGCTTTTCCCGCTGCTGTTTTTGCCCCGACTTTTCTTAAAAAGGGAAGCCGCGCGCCAGGCGGCCGGCCGCGAGCATGAAGCCAGCGATGAGGAGATAGAAACTTTTATCGATGAAGCCACCGAAGAAGGCATAATCGAGAAGGACCAGAATGAATTGCTGCGGGGCGTGGTGGAATTCGGAGACCAGCAGGTAAAAGAAATAATGACCCCCAGAAGCCGGATTGTGGCTGTTGACTCAGACACTTCAGTCGGCCAGCTGAAGGAAATCTTTATCCGGGAAAAGTACTCCCGCCTTCCCGTTTACCACCGCGGCCAGCTGGACAATATCATCGGCATGGTCATGGCTAAGGACCTGCTGGAATTCAGCGACCCGGAGCAGGCCGGACGGAAAATAGATTTTCTGATAAGGCCGGTGTTGTTCGTCCCCGAGACTCTGGCTGTAAAAAAACTCCTGAAAGAATTCAAGAAAAACAAACTGAAACTGGCCCTGGTCATCGACGAGTACGGAGGCGTATCCGGCCTGGTGACCATGGAAGACCTGCTGGAGGAGATAGTCGGAGAGATCCAGGATGAATATGACACCGAGGAACCGCAGATCGTGACCGAAAAGCCCGACACCTACCTGGTCCAGGGAGAAACCGAAGTGGAAGAGCTGGAGGAGCTGCTGGGGAGCGAACTGTCGGACGAGAATTTACTGACCGTCAACGGGCTGCTCCAGCAACGCCTGGGTCGGCTGCCACGGCCCGGAGAAAAGCTGGAACTGGCCAACCTGAGTTTTGAAATTCTGGAAGTGGACGACAAGAGAATCAAAAAGGTCCGGCTGACCCGGAAGCAGTCCGAAAACCAGACCGGAAAGGAAGAGTAACATGGCCGGCAGGAAAAAGACCGGAAAAAAGAAAACTTACCGGGCCGGCTACGTGGCCCTGATCGGTCGACCGAACGTCGGCAAATCCACCCTGGTCAATAATCTTATCGGCCAGAAAATCGCCATTGTTTCCGATAAGCCCCAGACCACCAGGGTCAGTCTCCTGGGCATCAAGACCACCGACCGCGGCCAGATTGTCTTCGTCGACAATCCCGGAGTCCACAAGCCTCTGCATCTTATGAACCGGCGTATGATGAACTATGTTCATTCCTCGCTGGAAACGGCCGACCTGTTGCTGCTGATGATCGACGCCAGCAAGAAGTTCGGCCATGGAGACCAGTATGTTCTGGACATACTCAAAAATGTAACCAGGCCGATTTTCCTGTTGATCAACAAGGTGGACCTGGTCAAGAAAGAAAACATTCTTCTGATCATTGACAGCTACAAGGGCCGTCTGCCGTTCAAGGAAATTGTGCCCGTGTCAGCCCTCAAGGGAGATAACCTCGACCGGCTGGAAAACCTGATTTATGAATATCTGCCGGCCGCAGATAAAATTTACGACGAAGAGGAAGTCACCGACCAGTCGGAGAAATTCCTGCTGTCGGAAATAATCCGCGAAAAACTCCTCAACCACGTTGAGGAAGAACTGCCATACACCACGGCCGTGGTCATTCGGTCTCTGGAGAAAACCGAGTTGCCGGAAAAGCCGGCCAGCGGAAACCGGCCCGGACGGCCGGCCCGCCCCCTGGTCCGGATCCAGGCTGAAATCCTGGTGGAAAAAGAAAACCACAAGGGCATAATCATCGGCCGCAAGGGAAATATGATCAGGACGATCGGCAGTCAGGCCCGAAAAGAGATGGAAGAAATACTGGAGAGCCAGGTCTTCCTGGAGCTGAGCGTCCGGGTCCGGGAGAAATGGCGCGACTCGGAAGAAATCCTGGACCTGATCGAAGAACAAAAAGGCTGACTCCCTTCTTCTTAAAAACCCTGTCTTAAATTCCAGACCCCGCCGGGGAATCAACCTGTTTTCTTGCCCGGAGGCTTTTCCAGCCGCCCCGCTTCCGCCGGGAACGCTATTTGCTCGCAGCTTGTCTCCTTACAGCCGGCCGTGGGCAGCTCTTCGGCCATGTTGACGTTAATTACAGAAGTCAGGAGCCGCGCCGCGACAGGACCCTGCATACAATTATAACCAACATGGAAACAGCAAGGGTCCGATATCGGGAGCGCACTACAGCCAGGCAGGACATTCTTTCCCATCCGGGCTAATAAAGAATCGGCGATGACAGGTTTTCAGAGGGTGGCGCGGCGTGTCTCCGAATCGCCCGCAGCGGAAGGGGTTCCCCACGGGGGGATGGGTGGAGCGAGGACGGGAGGAGGCGCGCCGCGACAGGACCCTCCTTCTGCCGGCCCGTCTTATTGACAATCTGCGGGTTTGATGAGAAAATTTTAATCCCTTCGCGGTGAGTGTAGCTCAAGGGTTAGAGCACCGGACTGTGGATCCGGTGGTTGGGGGTTCGAATCCCCTCACTCACCCCATTTCTGCTTCGCGCTAAAATGAAACTCCGGCCAAAATAGTTATGCTCCGGTTTTTAATATAATCCACTTCATAGCCGCTGAGGGCGACGCTGGTCAGCCCCAGATGGTAACGGCCCTCCAGACTGAACCGAGCCAATCCGGCTTTGAATTCCAGCCCGGCGCCGAAAACTGCGGCCAGTTCCCATTTCTTAAAATAATCCCTGGAATCGACTGTCTCCACCTTCTGCCCTTCGCTATCATAAATCACGCTGCTGGCCCGGCTGAGATAGCCGTAGGATGGCCCGGCATAGATAACCGGCCTGAACCGGCCAAAGGACACCCCTGACCATCTCAACAGAAGAATCGCTTCCAGATAATCATGTTGCCACTGAACATTATAAAAGCCGTCATCTATGTAAGCTTCGTACTGTGTTCCGCGCCGGGCATACATAAATTCCGTCTGAAGGCCGAATGGCCCCAGAGGCAGGTTAAAAAAGATACCGCCGCAAGGAACGGTCAGCGTCTTGAATTCTGAGACCTCGAAAGGCTTGGGAGACACAGAAATGTTGGCCAGGCTAATTCCCCCCTTAACCCCGAAAGAAATTCTGGCCGCGGCGTCCCGGGCGCCGAACAGAGTTATGATCACCAGCATACAAACTGAAAGAATTTTTCTCAAAGGCACCCTCCTTGCTAACTAACCAGCCATATTATACGCCGCGGGGAATTTTCAAGCCAGAGTAATTATTTTGCAGGCTTAAAAGGCTGGTTTCCGGGTAAGCCTTTCACCCGCCTTTACAATTTCTCGACCCCAGGTAATATATGAATATTTATTACTCATTCCAGCTTCCTGACCTTCTGGACAGACACTTCCGGCGACAGCAGGAGCGGTTTGCGGGCCAGGCTGAGCTCGTTGTTTACCAGATATATGTCCGCGGTGTCAGGGCCCATTACTTTGAGGAAGATGCCGGTGCCGGCTCCGGCCTGGCAATTTCTCACCACTGCCCTACCGACCTGATTCAGCACCAGCGCGGCGGCGGTCAGGTCTTCCGGCTTCGCCTGCCGGGCCCGCAGCCGATCAACTTCCAGGTTCTGCGCCTTCTCCACATAAACTGCGTTCTGCCATTTTTCATATTCCGGTTTTTCCCATGTTACTTCCACGTTTCTCAGAGTAAAATTGCGGGCGCACTTAATCTCGATTGCGTTTACAGCTTTATCATAAGGAGCTTCCGGGTTATGAGAAATAGCCAGTCGCAAGTTTTCAATGGTGATGTCTTCCAGCCAGCTTTCAGGATGGCCTGTGATCCGGCTCGAGCCCTGCCCCCGGGCCAGCAGATTGCTGATCAACACCCGGCGGATTTTTCCTGCCGGGCGGTCATCCTCCGGTTTCCAGCCGCGGTGCACCTCGCTTCTTTTTTTGAGGTTAAAGTGAATCGGCTCTCCGTCTCCCCACCAGAACCAGTCATGGCGCCTGGTTTCTATCACCAGATTGGAGATGACCACATCCTCAACCACACCGCCGTCAAACACCATGAACGACAGACCGCGGTTCGAATCGGTAATCACGCAGTTGTCTATGGTCACATTCCTTATGGCATTCATGTTGCCGTCGCAGAATTTGATGGCGCTTGAGGCGGAGGACAGACGGCAGTTGGTCACGGTGATGTTTTCGCAGGGCAGAGCCGGACCGAACCAGTTCATCGAATAAAAAACCAGAGCGTCGTCTCCGGTTTCGATGGTGCAGTTGGCGATCCGGACATCACGACAACCATCGGGGTCGATGCCGTCAGCCCAGACTCCCTCTTTAAGGCTGGAGCGAATGTAGACCCCGTCGATGGTCAGACGCTCGCAGCCGTAAGGATGGATCGTCCAGCTCGGAGAATCTATGAAAGAAAGCCCTCTGATCAACACATCCCGGCATCTTAAAAGAAGGATCAGCTTGCCGTATTGATCAGCCCGGGGAAAAGAACGAACGAGCGGCCGCCCGACCTTTTCCATTTCCAGTTGATTGGGATAGATGAAATCGTCGTGAAAATCTCCTTTATCCCGCCACTCATAAGCCGCCTGGCCGTCAACCACTCCCCTTCCCTCGAGCGTGACATTGACCAGGTCTTCCCCGTAAAACAGTGCGTCTTTATCGAAGGCAGATCTATCCTTGATTGAATAAACGGTGGCCCCGGCCTCGATATAAATTCTGACCCGGCTGCGGAGATGGATAGTTCCGGTGCTGTACTCGCCGGGCGGGAAATAGACCATTCCGCCTCCGGACGCGGCGCAGGCCTCTATGGCTTTCTGAATAGCTTCCCGGGCATTCTGGGATTTAAGGCCGGTGGCTCCGTAATCCCGGACGTCGAAAATCCGCATCCCGGCTGTCTGCGGACCCGCAAACATCTCTCCCGAGCTAATCGTCAGGCAGACAAGAAGAAAACATAAACAATAAATTCCTTTTTTAAGAGCTCGAATTTTAAGACCCATTTTTTCTCCTTTTGACCGTCTCTATTTTAATTTAATCCGCCAGCCGGATACAGAATTTTATGAGACAAATTGTTCCGACTTGACCGCCGGCCGCCACCGATGATATGAGAAACAGTAAAGGAGCAAAACCCGGGAAAGGAAAGACCAATGAAAAATTCAAATCAAAAAGGTTTCAGATTATCGGGCCGGCTCAGCCGGCGCCAGTTTCTCGGCAGTTGTCTGGTCGGCTCGGCCTCAGCGTTTTTATTAAATAAAAAATCCCCCGGCTTCCAGGGGAAAATGGCCGGCCCGCCGAACGCTCCTTCGGCCAGGGCCAGACTCAGGCTGGTCTTTTCCCATATTCCCCCCGACCGGCCGACCTGGCCCAACATAGGCTACGATTATGAAGGGCGTAAAAAAGAACTGCTGGCCAAACTCACCCGGGCCCTGCCGGAAATTGAATTTTTGCCGGTAACCGTCAGCTCGCAGTCAGAAGCTGAAAATCTTCTCAAGGATGAGAAAGGAATCGACGGCTATGTGGTCTACCTGCTGGGCATCTGGACCGGAGCGGCCGGGGTAATTGCCGCTTCCGGCCGGCCGACCATCCTGGTCGACGACCTGTATGCCGGCTCGGGCGAGTTTCTGATTCAATACGCCGCCTCCCGAAGGGCCGGTCATCGGGTGGCCGGAGTGGCTTCTTCCCGGTTGGAAGACGCGGTTGAAGCCATCGGCTGTTTTTCCGCGCTGAAGAAAATGCGGCAGAGTTTGATTCTTGACGTGACCGACAGCCCGGGTTTCTGGGGCAACCCGCAGAAAATAAAAGAATTTTTTGGAACCGAAGTGGTCAAGATAGGTTCGGCTGAAATCAACGAAGCTTACCGACGAGCCGACCGCCGGCAGGCCGAAAAGTGGGCCCGGACCTGGATAGAAAAAGCCGAAAAGGTGGTTGAACCATCAGAAGAAGAAATCAAAAGATCAGGCTTGATGTATGCGGCCATGCAGAACCTGATGAGCGCTCATCGAGCCCGGGCGATCACCGTCGACTGTCTGAGTCTCTTTTATACCGGGAAACTCCCGGCCTATCCCTGCCTCGGTTTCTGCCAGCTCAACGATGACGGCCTGGTTGGAGCCTGCGAGGGCGACCTCCCCTCAACCACCATGATGCTCCTGGCCGGCTACCTGACCGGACGCCCCGGATACATTTCCGACCCGGTTATAGATACCTCGCAGAACAAAATCATCTATGCTCACTGTGTCGCCCCCACAAAAGTTTTCGGGCCTGATGGTCCGGCCAATCCCTACCGCATCAGAAATCATTCAGAAGACCGCAAGGGAGCGGCCATTCAGTCCATCCTTCCGGCCGGAGAAATCGTCACCTCCTTTGAATTGAACACGGAAAGCGGCGAGATGGTGCTCCATCAGGCGATAACCACAGGCAACGTCGAGGAAGACAAAGCCTGCCGGACGAAACTGGCGGCTGAACCGGTCGGGAATATCAACCGGCTCCTCCTCGAGTGGGACCGCTTCGGCTGGCACCGGGTGACGGTTTACGGCGACCTGAAAAGAAAACTGGAAGTGGTCAGCCATCTGCTGGGCTTAAAGCTGGTGGAAGAAGCCTGAAGCTGCTGGCCAGGGGAACCCGGCGAGAGCCGGCTTCATGTTCTTCCGGTTAGAGAAAGGGGGCCCGCGTTAAATATTCGGTCAATCGTTCTTTTCCGGGCCCGGCCCTCAGAACTGTATTGTTTCCTGTTTTTGGTTGAATCAGCTCGCCGCCTGAAATCTCCCCGTCTGCATAGAATATTCAAAAATCTTCGGGCGCAACTCTTTTCTCAAGGATTGGACAGCGGGCTCCGGGGGCTGCGGGCAGTTTGGGATTTCTTTTTCCACGAACCGGCACCATAAAAAAATTGTTGGCAGCGAGAGCCTGAAAAAAGATAATAGAAGGACAGAGGAGGACGGCAATGAACTTAAAGCCTCAACCACAAAGCCAGAAATCTATTCGGCCTATTAACAACCGAGCAGTTTTCAGTCTGCTGCTTTTATTCCTGTTTCTATCGGTTGCCTCGGCCGCTTCACCTGCCCGACCGGCCCCGGAAGACAAGATCACTCCGCCCGAAGCCTACTTCGGCTTTCAGCTCGGAGCCGACCGAAAAATCGCCCGCTGGGACAGAATCGTCGATTATTTTTTTCTTCTGGAGAAAGAAAGCCCGAAGATTAAAGTAATAAACATGGGTCCGACCACCATGGGCCATCCTTTTCTTCTGGTAATAATTTCCTCGCCCGACAACCTGGCCAGCCTGGATAAGATCAGGGAAATAAATCAGAAGATAACCGACCCGCGCCAGGTGAAGCCCGAAGAACTGCCGCAGCTAATCAGCCGGGGCAAGGCCATCATCTGTCAGTCGATGAGTCTTCATGCCGATGAAATCGGCGGCACCCAGATGGCCCCGGAGCTGGCCTACGACCTCCTCTCCCGGGAAGATGCCGAAACCAGGCGAATACTGGACGAGGTCGTCTTTCTGCTCATCCCAAGTTTCAACCCGGACGGTCAAATAATGGTCGCCGATTGGTATCAAAAAACACTGGGCACCGAGTACGAAGGAACACCCCTGCCCTACCTCTACCACAAATACGCCGGTCACGACAACAATCGCGACGGCGATTTCTTAAACCTCCAGGAATCGCTCTATGCCGCCAGTATCCTATACCGGGAATGGAAACCCCAGGCTTACGTTGACCACCATCACATGGGCAGCTACGGACCCCGGCTTTATGTTCCTCCCTACTGCGACCCGATTCGTCCCTACGCCGACCCGCTCCTGTGGCGCGAGCTGTCCTGGTTCGGAAGCCACATTGCTTACCGGCTGGAAGAAGCCGGGAAGACGGGCATCATCAATGACGCCATGTTTCCCGGCTGGGGTCACTTCGGCTGGCACTGGATAACTCCCTTCCACAACATCGCCGGAATGCTAACCGAATCCGCCAGCGCCCGTCTGGCCAGCCCGCTGTTCATCCAGCCTGATCAGCTCCGGGGAGAATCGCTACAATTTCCGGCCTACGAAGCCCAGAGCAACTTCCCCCATCCCTGGGAGGGCGGCTGGTGGCGGCTGCGGGACATCGTCGAGCAGCAAAAAATCTCGGCCTGGGCGGTGCTGGACCTGGCCGCCCGTCACCGGGAAACGCTCCTGTATAATTCTTACCTTAAAGCGGCCAGGCAGATAGAGCGGGGAGCCACCGAAAAGCCCCGGGCTTTTATCATCCCGGCCGAGCAGCACGACCGATTGACAGCCGTCAAGATGGTCAATACGCTGCTTCAGAGCGGGGTAGAAATCCAGCGTCTGGCTTCAGAACTCCAGGTCGGCGGCCTGATATATCCTTCCGGCTCGTTCCTGATTCGCCTTGACCAGCCGAAGAGGGGCCTGATAATGAACCTGATGGGGCGAACTCTCTATCCCGACAATTACTGGACCCGTTCGAGAGATGGCAATCCGCAGAGACCCTATGACCTGGCTACCCATACCATGGCCGAATTCATGGGAGTCAGAGCCGACCCTCTGGATGACCTACCGGAAGCAAATCTGGAGCAGATAACCGGGCCGATTAAGGTCGGCGGGCAGCTTCGGGCCGGGCCGGCCGGTTACAGACTGGACGGGCGGCTTAACGATTCTTTCACCGCGGTCAGTCTGCTTCTGGACGGCAAAATCCAGGTGTTGAGGTCGGACCTGAAAACGGAAGAGCTCAATCCGGGAGATTTTATCGTTCCCGAAGCCCCGTCTCAGATTCTGGAGGCGATTGCGACCAGGACCGGAGTCGATTTTCTGCCGCTCTACTCGCTGCCGGCCGAGGGCACCCACCGGGTGCGGCGTCTCCGGGTCGGTCTCTACCAGCGCTATTACACCGGAAACATGGACGAAGGCTGGACCAGGCTGCTGCTGGAAAAATTCGAGCTGCCCTACCTCACGGTCAAGGATGCCGATATCAAAAGCGGCCAGCTGGGAAAGAAAGTTGACCTGCTGATTCTTCCCTCGGATTCGACGGCGATGATCATGGGTGAAGGACAGGAGACTTCAAGACGCTGGGCCAATTTTCCGCCCGAATACCGGAGCGGCCTGGGTCAGGATGGTCTGGAAAAGCTTAAAGAATTTGTAAACCGCGGCGGAGTGCTGGTCTGCCTGGGGGCGGCCGCCAACTTCGCTGTGGATAAGTTAGGCCTTCGCCTGAGAAATGTGGTGGCTGATGTCGATTCCAGAGAATTCTTCTGCCCCGGCTCCACTCTCAAAGTTTCCTTCGACCGGTTAAATCCCCTGGCTTACGGAATGCCGGAAAAAGGCCTGGGGCTGTTTTTCGGCAGTCCGGCTTACGAAATCCTTCCCGGAAACGACAGCGAAAAATACAGGGTGGTGGTTCGCTACGCCGATCGGGAACTGCTGCAGAGCGGCTGGTTAATCGGCGAGAAACACCTCAGCCAGAAAGCAGCCATGGTAGAAGCCGCTTACGGGCAGGGGCAGGTAATTCTGATCGGTCTCCGGGCCCAGCATCGGGCTCAAACCCACGGCGCCTTTAAGCTCCTGTTCAACACCTTTATACGGTAAGTCGGCTCCCCCGAGCCCGGCTGCGGAAAATTCATCAGTTATTTGCCGGGACAGAACAGTCAGACTGCCGGGTCAGGTTATTGATCGGTCCGGCCGGGCGCAGAACACCGGTTTGCGGCCGTTCTTACCCATCAATCCCGGCCGAACAAAAATAACGGGCCGAGCAAAAGGCAATCCGCTCGTTCAGGCGATTCTGGCCGCCGCTCAGTCGTCATCATCCTCGACCACCGTCACCGCCCAGTCCGGATAAGGCGAGGCCGAACCCCGGACCGAATGCCAGATGATTCGGTTGAGGACCGTTTCCGGGCAGGCATCGATCCGGCGAAAATTGAGCCTGGCCGAGACCAGGGCATTCTTTTTCAGCAGCTTATCGCTTATTTTCTTCGGCTCCGGATTCAACTCATCCAGCGGAATGCGATTGGCCACAGCGGTGAAAGGCCTGAAGTCGGGCTCGTCGGTAAAACAGTCGAACATCGGGGAGGCGGCGGCATCAAACTGGTTCATCGGCGGCAGGCCCAGAATCTGTTCGATCGTTCGCAGGACGCTGGTGGTGTTGTAATGGCTGCTGACGACCGCCCCTCTTTTCACGTAAGGGCCGGCCAGGTAGGCGGTTGTCCGATAACCGCTGACATGGTCAAACCCATTCTGAGGGTCATCCTCGATGGCGATAATAACCATTTCTTTCCAGAAGCTGCTGTGGCTGAATGCTTCAACAATCTGGCCGAAAGCCAGGTCGTTATCGGCCACGGCCGCCCTGGGCGTGGGCATTCCTGCTTTGGTCCCGCTGGTGTGGTCGTCCGGAAGACAGACCAGCACCAGCTGCGGCATTTCGCCTTTTTCTTCCCATTCTTTAAGCTTGTTCTTTATGAAGCGGGCCCGCCAGACATCGGGGACATTCATGTTCCAGCCGACATAATCGGTTGAGGTGAAAGCGGCAATCGAAGGAATCCCCGGCCGGCTGCCGATCCTGACTTCGCCTTTTCCGTACAGGTACTCATGCCAGAAGTCCAGCCAGCCCGGCTCTCCGGGGCGTTTGGGGTCGGCCCAGCCGCAGTCGGGCATGGCAAACTCGCCAAAATTCCAGATACTGAGGCCGTGCTTCAGGCAATTATCCCAGATGAAACCGCTGGGAGCATAAGCCAGGGCATCCACCTCGTCCGGACCCATGCCGTCCGGGTAGCTCCTGGGCCAGCCGGCAAATGATTTCTCCAGGTAATCGGTGCCGAAGGCCGTGGTCGACCACTGGTGGCCGTCGGCGCTGAGGATGCCGCTGCAGTAGGTGTTGTCCAGCAGGACAAATTCCCGGACCAGCCGGTGCTGGTTAGGGGTCACCTCTTCGCCAAAGATGCAGAGCGAGGGGTTGCCGTTGCCCTCGGGCACATCGCCCAGAATCTGGTCGTAGGTGCGGTTTTCCTTGATGATGTAAACCACATGCTTGATCAGCGACGGTTCGCCGATTCTTTCTGGCACCGGTCTGGGGCGGGCGCCGGACCTCGGCTTCTTCAGGGCCTGGTTGATTCTTTCCCGGTGGTAATTGGCCAGGACTCTGCCGGTCAAATCGGCCAGTTCTTTTTTCCCGGGCAGGTTGAACACGGACAGAGACCCGTAATACTGGTGGGTGTTAAAACCGGTCTGTCCGGTCGAGTCATCTGTTCGCGGTCGGTCGGGCAGCCCCTTAATGTTGGCCACCCATAACCGGTTCAGGTTTCTGTCCCAGGCCAGAACGCCGGGAAACCAGCCCGCCGGGATGAATCCTTTAAGTTGCGATTTCTTCTTTTTCGGCTGGAAATCAACCAGAGCCACGGCGTTCTGGGTGCCGTTGGCCACCAGCAGTTTTTTGCCGTCCGGCAGGAAACAAAGGGCATTGGGCGAAGCGCCGAACAGGTCGGCCGGGCTGCGCTTGACCCAGATGGTCTCAACCACTTCATCCTTTTCGGTGTCGATAACGCTCAAGTTGTCGGAAGCGGCATTGGCGCAGACCAGATAGCGCCCGGAAGGAGAAAGCGCCAGGGCCGAGGAATGGAGGTGAACGACGATTTCTTTGATTGCCTGCCCGGAATTAAGATCGATGACGGTAACCGAACCCTCGCTGGCGATGAATTTTTCCGGGTCCACCCTGACCAAAGTTCCCCGCCCGGCCGGGCCGCTCAAGTCTTCCGGGCCGGGACGGCGGCCGCCCCAGTTGCTGACGTAAGCCTTACTTCCTTTGACCACCACCTCGAACGGAGCCACGCCGACCGGAAAGGTTCTCATCACCCGACCGGCGGCGACTTCAATTTCCAGCAACCTGTTGGACAGGTTGCCACAAACATAGATTTTTTTCCCGTCCTGGCTGAAAGCCAGCCCGGCCGGAATCTCTTCTTCCCTTCTGGGAGCCCCGGCCGGGGGGAGCGGAATGGTGTGAGACGGCCTGACCTGACCGTCGGACTGAACCGTGAATACTTTAAGGCTGCCGTTGACGTTACTTAAATAAATGCGGCTGCCGTCCGGAGAGAAAACCAGTCCGTTATAGCTCAACTGGCCCTTGGTGTCCGGTTCCAGGATGTTGTCCGAGGCCGTTTCTGGCAGCGGCTCGTTCCGGCTTTCGGAAGGAAGCGGCACTTTCTGCTTGATTCTCAGGTCGGCCGGGTCGATTATGAGCAGCTCGTTGCTCTTTCCCGATACCGCCACCAGTTTCCCGTCCGGGGAGATGGCCAACCCCTGCGGCCTCAGGCCGGGCAGCTGAACCTGGAGGCCGTAAGGTTCCACCACCTGATTGACGGGCACGACCATCCGGCCGGAAAAATCCACTCCGACCGTTTCCGTTCCGGGTCCGGAGACCTTTTCTTCCCGGCAGCCGGAGACGAGTGTCGTCAAGACCAGACAGAAAATGAGCGAAACAAAGGCAGGCTTGGTTTTCATCTCGCTTAACCTCGAATTGAACTTAAAAATATCAACCTCGACCTGTTCAGACAGGCTTTTATGAAATTAACTTCAGGTTCAGGTCTAAAACTTTTCCACCGGTCACAATTATGCTATTAAACCGGGCCGGGGATTGCAAACCATTTTCCGCCGCCCGCTCCGGCTGCCTTACCTGCGGATTGGAAAGTGGGTTTCGGTTTTTTCTTCCGAACGGTCGGTGGCCGGAGGCGGTTCCGGAGACAGACCGGAAATTTCCCGGCGCAGGTCTTCGGTCATTTGAATTTCGGCCGCGGCCACGGCGTCCTCGAGCTGGCCGACATTTCTGGCTCCGATGATCGGGGCGGTAACCGCCGGATGGCTGCCCACCCAGGCAATGGCCAAACTGACCGGGTTGAAACCCCGGCTGCGGGCATATTCAGTAAATCTCTCGGCCACATCATAGCTCCAGTCCTGACCGTAACGGGCCTGATAGATTTTATTTTCCACCAGCCGTCCCGAAGCCGGCTTCCTGTCCCGACCGTATTTTCCCGAAAGAAGCCCGGCGGCCAGAGGGCTGTAGGCCAGAACTCCCAGCTTTTCGGCTTCGGCCATCGGCAGAATCTCCACCTCGGCCTGACGCTTGACCAGGTTATACATCGGCTGCAGGCAGGCCACCGGAGCCAGTCCGTGGAGGGCGGCCAGGCCGATGGCTTTTTCCACCTGCCAGGCGCTGAAGTTGCTGAGGCCGATATAAAGAATCTTTCCCTGGTGCACCAGGTCATCAAGGGCCCGGAGCGTTTCTTCCAGCGGAGTTATGTCGTCAAAACGGTGGATGAAATAAATATCGATGCGGTCGGTTCCCAGGCGGCGCAGGCTGCCCTCGACCGCATACATGATGTGCCGGCGATTGGAGCCCATGGCATTGATGTCGGGTCCGGTGGGAAAATAAACCTTGCTGGTGATGATCACTTCTTCCCGGCAATCTTTGATCAGCCGGCCCAGGATTTCTTCAGACCGGCCTTTGGCATAAAGGTCGGCACAATCGAAGATATTAATGCCCTTGTCCCGGCAGCAGGCAAACATTTCCGCCGAGGTTTTCTCGTCGGCTTCGGCTCCGAAGGACATGGTGCCAAAACAGAGTTCCGAGACTTTAATTCCGGTCTGACCGAGATTTTTGTATTTCATTTTGCCTCCTCCAATTTTTCCAGAATCAAGCCATGGCCGCGCGGGTAGAGACCGGGCAGCGAAACCGGCAGCCGGCCGGAAATTCCGATTTCGCCGGTCAGGGCCAGGGCGGCCAGCTCCTGGGTTTCCGGCGTATTGCGATAAAAGCAGAGATAACCGTCAACTTCGGGAAAATGCCTCAGAAAATAAGGGCTGCCGAAAGAAAGAGCCACCACCCGGACTCCGGCCGCTTTGAGCTGCCGGATAAACTCCACCTGGACAGGCTCCAGGTCAACCGTGCCCTTGCCCGACCTGAGACTGGAGAAAAGAGCGGCCACCACCAGGTCAGCCGACAAGGCGGCCGTCATCGCTTCCGCCAGCTTTTCCCGGCCGGTGTCGCCGTCGGCATAGAAGACCTTAGTCGCGGGAAGGCGGTTGACCAGCTCGGAAGTTAGCCTGCGCCCGGCAAAATAATCTCCAGGGTCGCTGCTGAGCGACATAACCACAATTTTTTTATTCTTCTTAATCGGCAGCAGGTTGTTCTCGTTCTTCACCAAAGTTATGGCCGAGGCAAAAGCCTTTCTGGCCGTGTCTCTGAATTCCTGCTTTCCCAGGGTCAAAGGCAGTCTTTCCAGTCTGACCAAGCGCTGGCGATGGAGTCCCAGTCTGGTTTTGGCCAGCAGCACTCGCCGCAAAGACTCTTCCACCCGGCTGATCGGCAACTCTCCGTTCCTGACCGCCTGTTTCAGGTGCTCGATGACTTTAACCGGGTCGAGCGGCAATAGCAGCAGGTCCACTCCGGCCTTCAGGGCCCGGAGAGCCGCCTCTTCGTCTCCAAAATATCCGGTTATGCCCCGCATCTCCAGGGCGTCGGTGACGATCAATCCTCTGAAGCCCATCTGCTTTCTCAGCAGGTCGGTCATGATTCGCGGCGACAGGGTGGCCGGCAATCCTTCCTCCGGTTCAAGAGCCGGAATGTAAAGATGGGCGGTCATAATAGACTCGACGCCGGCCTCGATGGCCGCCCGGAAGGGATAAAGTTCAACCCTGTTCAATCGTTCTTCATCGGCTCTGATCACCGGCAGCAGGCTGTGGGAATCCTGGTCGGTGTCGCCGTGACCGGGAAAATGTTTGGCCGTGGCCATCATTCCGCTTCCCTGGCAGCCTCGGATAAAAGCCCGGGCAATTCTGGCCACCTGCTCCGGGTCTTCTCCGACCGAACGGGTGTTGATGATGGGATTATCCGGGTTGATGTTGACGTCAACGACCGGAGCGTAGGTCATATGGATTCCCAGAGCCCGACCTTCTATGGCCGTAATCCGGCCCATTTCATAGGCCAGCTCTTCGGAATCGGCCGCTCCCAGAGCCATCAGCGGCGGAAACAGGGTGGCGCCGGTAACCTGATTGCCGGCTCCTCTTTCCAGGTCGGAAGCAATGAGCAGCGGTATCTTGGCCAGTTTCTGAAAATGATTGGTGAAATAAGCTGTTTCCAGAGCTTCGCCGCCGAACAGTATCAACCCGCCCAGGTGATACTTTTTAACCAGCGCCTCCAGGTTTTTGAGATATGGACTGTCGTAATTGAAAAACTCGCCGCTATAGCGGGCCACCACCAGCTGCCCGATCTTTTCATCCAGCGTCATCTTCCTGATGGTTTTTTCCACCCACCGGCGGTCGCCCGGCAACGGAGCGGTTGTCTCCTTCACCTTTACCCCGGCCGCGCAGCCCAGCGAAATTCCTACTAAAATAGTAGGAATTAACCATTTCCAGACTCTGCTGCTTCTCATTCTATTTCTCCAGACCTGAGTTCAAATTCGAGCCGCTTCGAGGCCCGACGGCCGCGGCCGGCTTCCAGGCCGGACTCAGGGCCGCTTCTTCCGTCGGACAGGCCTCAGCTAACATATCTTATAAAATACCTGATTACCAGCAACAATGATATCAGATAAATGAGCCAGTGCACTTTCCGCCCTTCGCCCCGGGCCAGCTTGATCAGCGAATAGCTGATAAAACCGAAGGCCATTCCGTCGGTTATGCTGACCGCCAGCGGCATCACCACCACCGTCAGAAAAGCCGGCAGGGCTTCGCCGATATCCTCCCAGTCAATCCGGGCCACCGACTTCATCATCAAGAAGCCGACGATGATGAGCGGAGGAGCGATCACCGGATGAAGCACCTGGTCTTTGTAGATAAAGCTCCCGCCGACCATGGCCGCCAGCGGGCTCAGGAAAAGAGCGCCCAGAAAGAAGAGCGAAGTCGCCAGGTTGGCCAGCCCGGTTCTGGCCCCCTGGGCAATTCCGGTTGAGCTTTCAATATAGCTGGTCACCGTGGATGTTCCCAGGAGGGTGCCGGTCACCGTCCCCAGGGCGTCGGCCAGCATGGCCTGATTGGCTTTCGGCAGCTTCCCGTTCTTGAAGAAACCGGCCGGGCCGCAAACCCCGACCAGGGTGCCGACGGTGTCGAAAACATCAAGAAAGAAAAAGACAAATATGATCGGTATCAGTCCGCTTTTAAGGGCGCCGACAATATCCAGCTTAAAAAGGGTCGGGCTCAGGGACGGCGGAGCGGCCGCCACTCCCTGGTACTTGACCACTCCCAGGGGCAAGCCCACGGCTGCGGTTATGAGGATACCCCATAAAAGAGCCCCGGGGACTTTCCAGGCCATCAAAATGGAAATTATCAGCAACCCCACAAAGGCCAGGATGACCGGCTTGCTGCCCAGGTCGCCCAGCCCGACCAGCACCCCGGGGGTCGACACCACGATGCCGGCATATTCCAGGCCGATAAGGGCAATCAACAGTCCGATCCCGGCGGCGATGGCGTTTTTCAGGCTGTCCGGAATAATCTCCACCAGCTTTCCGGCCACTCCCAGGAAGGCCAGGATTAAAAATATCAATCCGGAAATAAAATTCGCTCCCAGGGCTACCTGCCAGGAATAACCCATCAGTCCGCAGACGGTGACGGCAAAGAACACGTTATGTCCCATAGCCGGGGCCTGAGCCACCGGATAGTTGGCCAGAAGCCCGGTCAGCAGAGTGGCCAGGGCGCTGGCCAGGCAGGTGGCAACCATCACCGCTCCCTTATCCATGCCGGTCTGCCCTAAAATGGCCGGCTGAACAAAAATGATGTAGGACATGGTCATGAAGGTAGTCAGACCGCCCAGAATTTCTTTTCTGAAACTGGTCAGGTTGGCCCGAAGACGGAAAATTTTTTCCAGCGCCTCGGTCATAGCCCCTCCTTTTCCGGGTCGCCTGAAAACTTAAGCCCGGGAAGGCCACAGCGACGCCGGCCTCCGACCGGCCTCGCCCTAAAGATTCTTATGACATTTATTAAAATCGAAAAATTCGGTCCGGCTCCAGTTCCGGCCCCTAAAATTTGACCAGAGCAAAGACCGGAACATCGGAATGAGCTTCCGCTATCTTCTTAGCTCCTTCGAGAAAGGTCAGCTCCACCAGGGCCAGGAAAGCCACCGGCCGACCGCCCAGCTTCTTGACCAGTTCGATGGCGCTGATGGCCGAAGAACCGGTAGCGATCAGGTCATCAACCAGAACCACTCTTTCTCCGGGTTGAACGCTGTCCAGATGAGCTTCGAAATGCTCGACCGCATATTCGTTCGGGGCCAGAACGGTCAGGGTCTGTCGAGGGAGCTTGCCTTTTTTCCTGATCAGGCTGAAGCCGGCCCGCAACTCCCTGGCCAGGGCGGCCCCGAAAATGAAACCCCTCGATTCGATGGCGGCCACTCTCTCCGGCGAATATCTCCTGGCCACTTCGGCCATAAGGTCTATAGCCAGATTGAAAGCTTCGGCGTCCTGAATGACCGGGGTCAGGTCTTTGAACACAATTCCCGGTTTAGGAAAATCCGGAACGTCAACGATGAGTGATTTCAGGTCCTTCATCAGTGTATCCTTTCGTTCAATTATTTGGCACCGGTTTATTAATTTTATTGATTCTCAAGGCTGAGGTAAACACCCGAAGTCTTAATTTTAATCAGCCGGCTGTCGTCGGCTTCGACCGCAATGGAAATTTCAATCATTCTTTCGGCCCTGAAATCCTCAGACAGCCGTTCTGCCCATTCCACGGCCATGACCCCGGTGGCCAGGTAATCTTCCAGCCCCAGGTCGGCCACCTGGTCCGGGTCTTCCAGCCGGTAGAGGTCGACGTGAATGAGGTCCACCCGCCCGCGGTAGAGATTAACCAGGGTAAAAGAGGGACTGCAGACCGAATCGACCTCCTCGACTCCCAGCCCGGAAGCCAGTCCCTGGACAAAAACGGTTTTGCCGGCTCCCAGTTCTCCGGTGATAAGAATCAATTCATCCCCGGCCAGCTGGCCGGCCAGTTTTTCGGCTATCCGCCGGGTCTCCTCTTCGGAACCGGTTCTTATCTCCAGGTTAACTGATTTCTGAGTCATCTTCTCCACCGCTGGCCACAAACCTGACCGCGGCCGGCAGGAATCTGATCAGGTCGGTGGCGGTCAGGCTTTTTTCTCCAACTTTCTTTGCCGCCAGGTCGCCGCTCAACCCATGAATAAAAACGGCGTTAACCGCTGCCTGAAGAAGGCTTTTAACCTGCATCGCTTCCGAAGCCAGAAGACCGGCCAGGACATCGCCGGTTCCGCCCGAAGCCATGCCCGGGTTGCCGGTTGGGTTGACCATTACCTTCCCTTCCGGAGAGGCAATCAGCGTTCGGTATCCCTTCAAGACCAGATGGACTCTATGCCGGCCGGCAAATTCCGGGACAATTTTTAGCCGCTGCTTCAGAATTTCGGCGGTATCCAGACCCGTCAGCCGGGAAAATTCCCCGGGATGAGGAGTCAGGACTGTTTTTTCGGGAAGCGATGACAGCACTTCCGGTCGGGCGGCCATGATGTTAAGGCCGTCGGCATCGATCACCACCGGATTCTTATAGCTTTTAAGCTTCGCCATCAGTCTCAGAACGAAGTCGGCGGTCGAAGGATGGGTGGAGAGTCCCGGCCCGATGAGCAGAGCATCCTTCCCTTTAACCAATTCCAGGGCCCGTCCCAGTGCTTCTTCGGAAATACTGCCCGAGTCGGTTTCGGGCAGGGGCTCGGTCATCAATTCCGGCCTGCTTCTGGCTACCGCCGGCAGACAGCTGGCGGCCGTGGCCACGGTTACCAGTCCGGCCCCCATTTTCAGAGCAGCCAGCCCGGCCATGGCCGCCGCCCCGGTCTTGCCGCGTGAGCCGGCGATCACCAGCAGGTGGCCGTAAGTGCCTTTGTGGGTGTTACGCTTTCTTGGCTGAAAATAAGGCACCAGCGATTCTATTTCCACCAGCTCCAGGTTTAATGCCGGTCGCTCAAAAAGAAACGGCGGCAGACTGATATCGGCCACCACCAGCTCCCCCACCCAGTCTTCAGCCGGAGGAAAAAGGTGAGCCACCTTTGGCGCTCCCAGGGTGACGGTCAGGTCGGCCCGGACGCAGGGGCCGATCAGTTCAAAGCTGTCTGAAGATAACCCCGACGGGATATCGACCGCCAGCACAAAGGCTCCCGAGTCGTTTATATCCCGGACCACCCCGGCGTATAATCCCTGGAGCGGACTGTTTAAGCCGGTTCCAAACAGGGCATCCACAATGATCGGCGTTTCCGACAGGATTCTTCTGGCTTTTTTCCAGTCGGCCTCGTCGCCGACCTCAATTATCGGAACACCGACCCGGCGGGCAATTTGCAGGTTCAGGGCGGCGTCGCCCCTGACTTCGGAGCTTCGGCCGACCAGCAACACCGGGCAGTCGACACCCTGGTTATGCAGGTGGCGGGCCACCACCAGGCCGTCTCCGCCGTTGTTCCCCCGACCGGCCACCACCACCACTCTCATCCCGGCTTCCACTCCCAGCTCATTCCTGAGGACAGCCGTAACCTGCAGGCCGGCATTTTCCATCAGGACCGGGCCGGGAAGGCCGATTTCTTCGATGGCTATCCGGTCTATTTCTTTCATCTGGGCGGCAGTCAGGATTTTCATTGTTCACCTCGGTCTTAGAAGAATATTATCATAAAAAATCAGCGCGGAGAAAGCCAGCCGCAGTCCCGGCTCAAGACCGGGAACGGATCCGTTCCCGGTTCGGTCGGGCCGGAACCGGACGGACTGGCAATACCCCCTTCAACCTCATTAATACCGGTTGCCAAAGCTGGCTATCTATGATAGATTTTTATAAACTCTAACTGACAATCAAACCAATTAAGAAAGGAGGTTTTCTATGGCTATAAGAATAGGCATAAACGGATTCGGGCGGATCGGCCGCAACATGCTCAGGGCTTCTTATAAGGACCCGGAGCTGGAATACGTGGCGGTCAACGATATAACCGATGCCAAAACTCTGGCTCACCTGCTGAAATACGACTCGGTGCTCGGGCCTTTGAAAGAAGACATCAAAGCCACCGAGGACTCCATCCTGCTCGACGGCAAGCCAATCAAGGTTCTGGCGGAAAAAGAAATTTCCGGCCTGAAATGGAAAGACCTGGGCGTGGATGTGGTCATCGAGTCCACCGGCAAGTACACCAAAAGACCGGATTGCTTGAAGCACATCGAGAACGGCGGGGCAAAAAAGGTCATAGTTTCGGCCCCGGCCACCGACCCTGATATCACCATCGTCATCGGCGTCAACGAAGAAGCCTACGACCCGGCCAGGCATCATCTTATCTCCAACGCTTCCTGCACCACCAACTGCCTGGCTCCCGTGGCCAAGGTCATTCACGAAACTTTCGGCCTCGAAAAGGGTTTCATGACCACCATTCATGCTTACACCAACGACCAGAAAATCCTGGATGCTCCTCATAAGGACCTGAGAAGGGCCAGGGCGGCGGCCGTTTCCCAGATTCCGACCACCACCGGCGCGGCCAAAGCCGTGGGTCTGGTTCTGCCGGAACTCAAGGGAAAAATCGACGGCATCGCCATCAGGGTTCCGACCCCCAACGTGTCGCTGGTCGACCTGGTGGCCGTGGTTAAGAAAGAAACCTCGGCCGAAGAGGTTAACGCCGCTCTTAAAGCCGCAGCCCAGGGAAAGCTCAAGGGCATTCTTGAATACACCGAAGAGCCGCTGGTCTCGGTGGACTTCATGTCCAATCCGCACTCGGCCATAGTCGACGCCCTGTCGACCAAGGTGATTGACAAGAACCTGGTCAAGGTCATGGCCTGGTATGATAACGAGTGGGGTTATTCCTGCCGGCTGGTGGACCTGGTCAAGTTTATAATGAAGAAATAAACCCCGGGAGAGGCAAAAATGAAATTCCTGGAAGAAATTGAAGTCAAGGATAAGGCCGTTTTCCTGCGGGTGGATTTTAACGTTCCTCTGGACGAAAACCTTAACATCCGCGACGATACCAGAATCAAGGCCTCGCTGCCGACCATAAAATACCTTCTGCAGAAAGGGGCCAGGCTGGTGGTGGCCTCTCACCTGGGGCGGCCCAAGGGCCAGTTCAATCCAAAAATGAGTCTGGCACCGGTAGCGGCCCGCCTCAGCCAGCTTCTCCCCGAAACACGGATCATAATGAGTCCCGGTGTTGTCGGACCCGAAGTAGATAAACTCAGGTCCGGATTAAAAGCCGGGGAGCTGTTGCTCCTGGAAAATGTCCGCTTTTACAAACAGGAAACCGACAACGACCCGGAATATTCCCGGGCACTGGCTGACGATTGCCTGGTATTCATCAACGACGCCTTCGGTTCCTGTCATCGAGCCCACGCCTCGGTGGTCGGCATAGCCTCGTTTATTCCGGAGAAAGCGGCCGGGTATCTGCTGAAAAAAGAAGTCGATTATCTCAAAAAAATAACCGACCGGCCTGAGAAGCCATTCGTAGCCATTCTGGGCGGGGCCAAGATCGAAGACAAAATCCCGGTCCTGGAAAGTCTGGTGAACAAGGCCGATGCCCTGCTCATCGGCGGAGCCATGGCCTATACCTTCCTTAAAGCCCGCGGGCTGAAGGTCGGGAAATCGCTGGTGGAAGAAGATAAGCTGGAAATTGCCCGCCAGATAATGAACAAGGCCGAACAGAACCGGGTGAAGCTGCTTCTGCCCCTGGACCATGTCCTGGCTGCTTCCTTAGACAGCCGGGAAGCCGCGGCGGTAGTCGACAGTTATCCCCTGCCGGAAGACCTGATGGGCGTGGATATCGGGCCTAAAACTGTTGCCGAATATCGGCAGCAGATTAAGTCGGCCCGGACCATTTTCTGGAACGGACCGCTGGGCGTGTTCGAGGTGGAGGCTTTCTCTCGCGGAACGGTGGAAATCGCCGCGGCCGTGGCCGAGTCAGGAGCCATGTCGGTGGTCGGCGGCGGAGATTCCATTGCCGCCATCCAGAAAGCCGGGGTGGCGGATAAAATCAGCCACATTTCCACCGGCGGCGGAGCCTCGCTGGAGTTCGTGGCTTACGGAACGCTTCCGGGGATAGAGGCCCTGGAATAAGAACCGGTTCGAGTCCGGAAAAAACCTGCGGACCGGGATATCAGTCCCGGCTTCTTCAGGGCGAAACAGAACTCCGGAGCATCCGGATTCCGGTCGCCGGCAGGTTTTTTCTTGATAAAAGGAAATAAAATGCCAGCACTCAAGAAACCGGTCATCGCCGGAAACTGGAAAATGCACAAGACCATCGCCGAGGCCAGAGAACTGGCCGAAGCCGTGGTCAGGGGGTTTCCCGAAGTCAGCCAGGCCGCTTTAATTCTCATTCCTCCCTTCACGGCCATTCAGGAAGTCAGAAAAACGACAGCTGCCGCCGGGGTGGAGGTGGGCGCCCAGGATGTCTTCTGGGAGGAAAAAGGCGCCTTTACCGGAGAAATATCTCCTCTCCAGCTAAAGGAGGCTGGCTGTCGGTTTGTGGTCATCGGCCACTCCGAAAGAAGACAACACTTCGGAGAAACTGACGAGACCGTGCGGAAAAAGACTCTGGCTGCTCTGGGTCATGAGCTGTATCCGATTGTCTGTGTCGGGGAGACCCTGGAAGAAAGAGAAAACAACCAGACTCTGGACAGAATCCGAACCCAGCTCGAGAAAAGCATTTTCTCGCTGGATGAGTCAAACTTCAGCCGGGTGTTGCTGGCCTATGAGCCCATCTGGGCCATCGGCACCGGTCGCAACGCTTCTCCCGAACAGGCCCAGGAGGTTCATTCTTTTATCAGGAGCCTGGTAGCCGGCAGGTATGGAAAAACCGTGGCTGATTGTGCTATAATCCTTTACGGCGGTTCAGTGAAACCGAACAACGCCTTTTCCCTGGCCAGGGAGAAGGATGTTGATGGATTTTTAGTGGGCGGAGCTTCTCTCGAAGCTGAGTCGTTCCTGGCCATAGCCAGAGAGGCTCTCCGCGCAGTGAGGGATTAAAGTGACAGCTTTACTGGTTACGGTTCACGTTATCATCTGCATTGTGCTGATTCTGGCGGTTCTGCTGCAATCCGGCAAAGCGGCTGACCTGGCCGGAGCTTTCGGCGGCGCCGGCAGTCAGACGGCCTTTGGCCCCAGAGGAGCTCAGACTCTGCTGGGCAAGGTTACCACCATCTGCGCCATTTTGTTCATGGTAACATCACTCGGACTCTGGTTGATCTCCGGAAAGACCTCCTCGGTGGTCAAGAACGTTCCGGTTAAGGAAACGCCGGCCGCCACCCAGACCCAGCCCGTTACCCAGGAACAGAAATCCGAGACTCCTCCCTCGGGCGCCGAAAAAACCGAGCAGAAATCACAGGAAACCGGACAGAAATAAAAACGGGAATGCCGAAGTGGTGGAATTGGCAGACACGCTAGCTTGAGGGGCTAGTTCCCGCAAAAATGGGAGTAGGGGTTCGAGTCCCCTCTTCGGCATTCTTCTTACTCATCGGTTAGTACATTTGACCAAAAAAGATTCCAGACACACGGAGGGAAAATAATGAAGCCAGCAACCAGGCGTTTTTTTATTTTCATATTAACTGCGGCTCTGGCCGTCATCCTGATGAACCTTCAAACTGCGGCCGGGCTCAGCAGGGGCGAAGATTATTATTCTGCGGTGGCTGTTAGAGTCCTTCAGAAAAACAATTTGGTCCGCAACCTCGGACCCCAGGACTTTGAAGTTCTGGAGGGCAGCCGGGCCTGTCGGATAGAATCAATATTTCTGGTAGAAAACAATAAACTGACCAGAATCCTGGGAGAAAAGCCCCGGGAAGTCAGCCTGCACCAAAACTATTTCCTCATCGTCCAGGCCAGCGATTACGATAAAAAGCTGGGCGATGCGGTCAGCCTCCTGGTCAATAATTATTTTCAGCCGGGAGACACCCTGACCCTGATCACTCCTCTGAAGCTCTATCGCTTTAATCCTGAAACTCTCAGAGGCAAGTCAAAATCTCAGCTCAACCAGGAAATTCAAAAAATCATGAGAGCTGATATCATCCAGGGCAGCCGCGAATACAACACCGTTCTGCGGGACTTAAAAAAGATCACTCGGACCCTGGCCACCTTCGGCGGGGAATCGACGGGGGCCGACCCCGAGGTTGAGAACGAATCGGATTCCATCTCCTCCAATTTCGGCATCGAGTATATACTATCCCGCTATCAGGATACGCTCGTCAAGCTGGACGGGCTTCGACTGGTCGACCAGAACAAGTTTCTGTCCTTTGCCCGGTCGCTGGAAAAAATACCGGGACAGAAAACCGTCATCTTCTTCTATCAACGAGAATTCCGCCCTGAACTGAGCTCAAAAGTCCTGGACCTGATGATGTCCAGCTACCAGGATTATCCCCACATAATCAACACTCTGATGGAGCTCTTCCAGTTTTACCGCCGGGAAACCAGTCTGGACAAAGAAACCGTCAGCCGGGCTCTGGCCGAGTCGGGGGCGGTTTTCAATTTTGTTTACCTGGATAAGAAACCGGTCCGGATCAGCGGCGTGGTGATGAACGAGCAATCCGAAGACGTTTTTGAAGCCTTAAGCGAAGCGGCCAGAACGACCGGAGGGATTGCCGACAACACCTTTAATCCGGTGGAAGGACTCCGGAAATCGGCTGAGAACATATCGAGTTATTATCTCCTTTACTACCGCTCAGAATTGCAGCCCGAACTATCCGGATACAGACAGATTCAGGTCACAGTCAAGAACAACCGCGATTACCAGGTGAGATACCGGCTGGTAAATTTTCCCCCGGCGTCTTCCGAATAAAAAGGCCCTCTAAGTCAGCCTGGCCACCCAGAGAGAAAAATCCATCTCGCTCATAGCTCCGGAAACCCGGCCCCGTTCGGCGTTTTTATGAAAAACGATAAAAGTGGGCACAGCCGTAATCCCCAGTTGCGCAGCCAGGTCCTGATATCTTTCCGCATCGACCTTGATGACCATTAGCTCCCCCGCCCGCCGCCGGGCCAGCCTGTCCAGAATCGGAGCCATCAGCAAGCAAGGCCCGCAGGAGTCGGAATAAAAATCTACCAGAACCGGCAGACTGGACCGGCTTATCAGGTTCATAGCCTGAGCCGAATTTACAGCCACCACATCCCCCGGTCTGGGTAACGGATTCCGGCAGCGACCGCAGACAACTGTTTTTGAGCCGGCCTCCTCCGGGTAATAATTAGTCTGACCGCATTGAAAACAACTGACTTTAATCTTCCTGCCTTCCATTTTTGACCAAATTTTATAAAATTTTTATCATAAAAGCCAAAAAATTAGAAGACTTAACAGCCCGAAAACCGGTCTTTAAAACCGGGCCGCCGGGTTTAATAGAGCAATTCACCTATAATAGAATTGCTTATAAGAAATTTCTCCGGCCGGATTCTGACCCGGCCGTCATCAACCTGCAGCAGGCCGTCGGTTGCCAGCTGTTTGCTCCTGGTTTCGCAGGCGGTAAAATCAAGGCCGGGAAAACGCGACTTGAGTTCAGACAGCAGAACCCCTTCCCTTAACCGCAGGCCGAAGGCCAGGCATTCCCTGAGCTCCTCCTCCGGCGTCAGTTCCAAAAATTCAGAGAAACTCTGGTTACCGGAGGTGATGGCCGCCAGCCAGTCACTAAAACTCACCGGATTAGTCCAGCGGAAATTAGCCAGATGAGAAGAAGCAGAAGGTCCGATCCCCAGGAACGGCTGGTATCTCCAGTACTTCAGGTTATGCCGGCACTGATACCCGGGTTGCGAAAAATTGGCGATTTCATACTGAAGCCAGCCGGCTGCTTCCAGCCTCAGGCGGTAATCTTCATATATCCGGGCCGCAACCTCTTCCGATACCGGAGCTTTTTCCCAGACAACGCGAAAAGGCACCTTTTCCAGCTCCTCCAGAAGATAAACCGAGACATGATTCGGCTTCAGCTCAAGCAGAGTTTTCAGGTTAATTTCTATCGTCCGGGAAGACTCGCCCGGCACTCCGGCCATCAGGTCAAGGCTGATGTTGTCTGCCCCGGCTTTCCTCGCCTCATCCAGCAACCGGGCTACCTTTTCCGGAAGATAAACTCGTCCCAGAACCTCCAGAACGGCGGGATCGAAAGACTGGACCCCGAAACTCAGCCTGCTGACTCCGGCCCGAAGCCAGCCCTTGATTCTTTCCGGGTCTGCGGCCGGATTAACTTCCAGGGTGACTTCCTGGAGCTCCGCCTCAAAGTTCTGCCGGATTGAGGCCAGCAGAGTCCCGACTTCATCCGGGTCCAGCAGGGAGGGAGTTCCGCCGCCAAAATACACGGTATCAATTAACAGGTGTTCGGAAAATAAATCGGCCGCCCGCCGGATTTCTTCCTGCGCCGCCGACAGCCAGCGCCGGTGACTCTCCGGCTCGTAACCGGAGCTGACAAAATGACAGTAAGAGCATTTGGTTTGGCAGAAAGGATAATGGATATAAAGGCCGGACTTTCGCCGGCGAGGTTCTTGATTCAGTCGACAAACGACAGGTTGATAATAAACTTCCATCCGCCAAATAACCTGGTAGCACAAACAGGACCGTCAGCTGTGATAGCCTATGATAGCATAATAAAGAGCCCGGTCAAAAAAAGTAACGATCCGATTGTAAAGCTCAAGCGCCTGATAGAGGTCGAGGGCATTGTCCAGAAGCCCTTCAGCCTGAATCTTGGTCCAGAGTTCTTTTCTGATCAGGCAGAGCGAGAGGAAAATTTCAGGCAGGGCAAAGCCTTCCTGCCGCCTCTTCCTGCCCAGCTCCACCCAGTATTTTTTCATCTCGTCCGAATCAAGCGCATAAGAGATCCAGCGGCCGAGCTGACTGAAGACCAGGTAGGCCCGGTCATAGACTTCCTTTTCGGGGAAAGACTGGTAGGTCGGCATGCTGGGATGCTTTTTTACGTCCTGAAGGTAAGCTCTGGTAAGCTCGGCGGCGTTTGTCTCGATGATTTCTATTAACTTCTTGGAAACGGGGGAAAGGAAATATTTTTCAGCCCTGATGTTTTCCACTTTCCCCTCCTGATATTAATCTATTCCCTGTTCGGGTCTTTGTCAAATCCGGCCTTCTTTCCGGCTATGATTCTATGATCCGACATCCGGTGTAAACACTGTCTCGCGGAGCGCGGCAATTAAAAGTCCGAAGAGACAGCCTCTGAGCAGCCCGGAAAATAAAAAGCGCGCCCGGGGAGATTCGAACTCCCGACCTCAGGATTCGAAGTCCTTCGCTCTATCCGGCTGAGCTACGGGCGCACCCGGTTATATTAGCCCAGCCGTCACAGTCGCGCAAGACAGAGCCGCCACTGAAAAAATAGCTGAACGAAATCTATCAGGGAATTTGCCCGGGCTTAAAATCAAGCCCGCCCCAGCAGGCCTCGGACCAGAACGAGCGATGCGGCCACAGGCTCCAGAATAATCCTCGACGAACCAAGCCCATTCAAATTATTGGATTTAAATTCAACAGAACGGATATCTATCTGACCATAACGAACTTAATTTATTTATAATCTATAAGTTATGGTAGAGCATTATTGGCATAAAAATTGCTGTCCAAAAAATTTTTGGAAGGGTTGTAATATATAAAATTTTATACAAGGAGGTGATGGCAAAAAAGGTCAAGCGGATTTATGCCACTAGTTAATTAAAAAGGTTTAAGGGAAAAGGGATATAGTTTTTTGGAAAGGAGGCAAATGTGAAGAGATTTTTCTTATCACTGTTGATCATTTCTTTCTTTACCTTCCCCGCTATTGCACAGATTACCCAGACCGGAACCCTGAACGGCACGGTCTTTGACCAGGATAAACAGCAGCTTCCCGGGGTGAATGTTTCCATTAAATCTCCTGCCTTGATTTCGCCGACAATGGAGACTGTCACCAACGAACGGGGCCACTGGCGGTTTCCTGCTCTGCCGCCCGGGGAATATACGGTCACCTTCAAACTGCAGGGCTTCAGGACTCTTATTCGGGAGGGAATCAAAGTTAACGTCGGCGTTACCACCACCCTGGATGTGACTCTGGAACAGTCGGCCATCGAAGAAAGCATAACGGTTACCGGAATATCGCCTACGGTTGACATTCAGCGAACCTCGATGACCGCCAGCATAACCAGGGATGTCATCCAGAGCCTTCCGGCCGCCAGGAACCTCGGAGCTTTCTTCAATATGGCTCCGGGCGTTACCTCTACCACGGTTCACGGCAGTTCGGAAAGAGACAACACCTATAATATCGACGGCGTTAACGTCACTGACCCGGTAACCGGCACTCAAGCCGGCCAATTCGGCATGGACGTCATGGAAGAGCTTTCCGTCCAGACCGGCGGTCTGCCGGCCGAATACGGCAGCGTGCGTGGTGGAGTGGTTAACGTGGTTACCAGGTCGGGCGGAAACAGGTTCAGCGGCGGAGTCAGTTTCTTTTACAGAAACAAAGATATGCAGAGCACTAACACCAAGGGCACAATTTTTGAAGGCCAGACCGGAGGTTTTGATTACGATTATGAGCCCACCGCCAACCTGGGCGGACCGATTATCAAGGACCGCATCTGGTTCTTTACCAATTTTGCTCTGCAGAAAACCCAGGAGTTTTCGCTGGGTTATCCATATGACCAGCCCAACCAGGTTCCCCTGGATTACAAGCGGCCGATGCCCTTTATCAAGTTGACCATCCAGGCCACCAAGAAAGACCGGGTGGTGCTGTCCTTTAATTTCTCAGATTACGTCAGAAATCACCGGGGCGCCTCATCTTACCAGACGGTGGACACCACCTGGAAGCAAACCACTCCCATCTATACTTACAATTTCCAGTTGACCCACTTCTTCAACCCCAACCTCTATATGAACCTTAAAGCCGGCTACATGGACTATGCCCTGAACCTGATGGCCAAAAATGACAAGGTCTGGGTTTACGACTCTCGATATTACTACAACTACGCCAGCTACGGCTATGACGACATCTACAGCCGCAACCGTTTCCAGGCCCTGACCGACGCCACTTATTTTCTGGACGATTTTCTGGGCCGCCATGAACTGAAAGCCGGGGCTGAATTTGAGTATTCCTGGGACAGCCGCTATCGCCGGCATAACCATGATCCCTGGGGCAACGGACCTTTCTTCTATGTGCAGCTGCCGTCTGGCCTTACCCCGGACCAGATCCCGAAGGACCTGGCCTCGTTGATCGACCGGGTCATCGCCGCCGGAATCTCGCCGACCGGAACCTATCCTTATATGGTCCATTACCAGGACTTCACCCGCAAGGACCGAAAGATCGTCATCGGCGGCTTTGTCCAGGACACCTGGTCTCCATTCAAAAGGCTCACCCTGAATATCGGCTTCCGCTTTGACCGCCAGGAAGGTATCCTCCCCGTCCAGGGCCAGGAAAGGACCCCGGTGGAATATCCCGCCGGCAGCGGGATAATTTATGACCCGAGGGTCAACGAGCAGTTAAAGCCCCTGGTCTGGAACACCCTGGCCCCGCGGCTGGGCGCCTCATTTGACCTGACCGGTGATGCCAAGACCGCCCTGAAAATAAGCTTCTGCCGGTACTACATCGCCAACATAATGCAGTGGTTCGTTACCGTTAACCCCAACAGTTTCATCTCCTGGCGGACCCATTACATCATCAACGACGGCACCGACCCCAACTATCCGATCGACCCCAGCGACCCGCTGACCAGGCTGCGCCCCAATCCCAACCGTATGATGTATAACTTCAGCGCCACCGCCTCGGCCACCATGGATCCTAACCTCAAATCGCCTTATCTGGATGAATTCATAGTTGGCATTGAGAGAGAAATAATGACCGATACCCGGCTGGGCGTCAGGTATATTCACAAGTGGGACCGGAATCTGATCGAAGACGTTGACCTGAACCGATTAAATCTCAACTTCTATAAAGCCCTTTACACCGTTAAAGGTCACGATGCCATTTTTGACCCCAGCTGCTGGTACATCTTTGCCCCGGTTACAGCTACCGACCCCTGGAACAACCAGACCGTGACTTTCTGGAGAAGAACGGACGGCCTGACCACTCCGACCAGGACCTTTGTTACCAACCCTCCGGGAGCCAAGAGAGACTACGACGGCGTGGAAGTCGCGCTCAATAAGAGATTCTCCCACCGTTGGTCGGCCAACATTTCCTACGTCTGGCAGAAATCACGCGGCTTGATCGGCACAGATTTTGACGACAGCTGGTCCGGTCAATCCTACTTTAACGACCCGAACGTGCATGTCTACGCCATGGGCAACTTCGGCTACGAACGACGCAACCAGTTTAAGGTCCAGGCTATGTGGCAGGGTCCGTGGGGTATCATGATTAGCGGCTATTACCGGCTTCTCGACGGACAGCGCTGGACCAGAAGGGTCAGGAGCGCTGACCTGGGCGTAACCCTTCCCCAGGGCACGGTTACCATCAACGCCGAACCCCGCGGTTCCAGGAGCCTGCCGCCACTAACCATTCTTGACCTCAGGGTTGAGAAGAACTTCAGGTTGCCGGGCCGTTTTGGACAGTTCGGTCTCTTCTGCGATATCTTCAACGTGACCAACGTGGCCATTCGCACCGGTGTCCATTCCATCTCCAGCAGCACCACCACCGTTTCTGGAAAACGGGTATCCTTCGGAGAGCTGACCAGCCTGACCGACCCCAGAGTTTTTAGAGTCGGCGCCCGGTATTCCTTCTAACCAACAGTCAGGAACCCAGGGGGAGGCGGATTCCCGCCTCCCCCATTTTTTATTTTATGCTTCAGGTTGAGCCGGCTTACTGTCGAGAAAAATTAAGTTTCTTAAAAGGAGCCTATCTCTCCAGGCACGAAAAACACGGCGCTCGGCAGACCAGCTTCCGGATTGCAGCCAGACCCGGAAGACCCAGCCAGAATCATCCTTCATTGATCCCCCTGGCGCTAATTATTCTACTTCCGGTTTCGGAGACAATAATCTGCCGGGTTCTCTGAAAAAAGTTTTGAAGTTCTAATTAGATAACCCCCGCGAACAGAAAGCATTTTCTTTTATTTTTCCGGCAATAATTGTAAAATTCAAGCCAGGAGATATGGCCGACACAACCAAAACCCCACCTCCTTCCTTCTGGGAAATCCAGAAAAAGCAACAGAGGATTTCTCTATTCTTATTCCTGATGCTCTTTACTTTTTATTTCCTGACGGTCGGCTTGATCTCGGGCGCGGTGTTAATCACCGCCGGAATTTTTCTTCCGGGCTTCAGTTTCTTCGCCGGCTCATTCTTCTACAAATATATAATCGTTGTCTTCGGAATAGCCCTTGGTCTGGCCGGTCTTAATTTTATTCAGGCCAGAAAAAATGGAGTTCGCTATATTCTGAGAAACCTCAGAGCCTGTTCACCCGACCCGGAAGACCGCTATCACCTTAGCTTTCTCAATATCCTGGAAGAGATGAAAATCTCCTCCGGCTTGCCCGGACTTCGAGGCTATATAATTCCCACGGTAAACATCAATTCTCTGTCGCTCATCGGTCAGGACGGCCTTCCGGCCATTGTGGTCACCGAAGGGCTCCTGGCCGAAGCCGGCCGTGATGAACTCCAGGCGGTGGTAGCGCACGAAACAGCCCATATCCTTAAAGGAGACACTTTCCTTCTGACGCTCATCTGTTCCCTGGCCGCTTTCTATGAACAGCTGATCGAATCGCTGGAAGAACAGAGGGAGCTGAGCCGGTACGAACTTAAGTTCCCCGGAAGGGGTAAAAGTTCGTCTCAACCGCTGATTTACCTGGCCAGCTCATTCTCCTTCCTTCTGCTGAATTTCTTTGTGGCCCTGATCAGCCAGAAAAGAGAGCTCCTGGCCGACGCCACGGCCGTGGAGCTCAGCCGGGACCCGATGGCCCTGGCCAGGGCCATTTACAAAGCCCAGGTAGCCAATTCCTTTCTCGGCGACAGCAGCCTGTTCACCCCGCTCTTCCTGGTCCCTCCCGATTCCCGCGACATACAGGACAGCCCCGGCGATAAACTTTTCAATACCCATCCTCCGTTCCTGCTTCGACTCAAGCTCCTGGCCGAAATGGCTCATAAAGATGTCAAGGCCGTGATCGAGGAGGTCGGGGCCCGGGAAGAGCAACGGGAAAAATCCCGCCTTCTTTACAGCCCTCTTGAAGACCGCAACCCGGACAGCCGGGAAAAGCTGGAGCAGTTGCAGCTTAGGGCCCGGGAGGCCCTGGAAAAGGAAAGCGTCTGGCTGGCCAGGAATACCCGCGGCCAGTGGGACGGCCCCTATGTCCTGGGTTCTCTGGTCACCCTTCCCTATTTCACCCCGGCAACCAGAATCAAGAACCTCAAGGAAAACCTGGAAGGCCCGGCCCGCAATTTCCCCCAGATTCGATTCGCCCTTTTTCGCCAGCTCAAAAAGCAGCCCCTGGACCCGGCCCGTCAAAACAAGTGCCCGGTTTGCCGGACCGAATTGACCTCGGCTTTTTACGAGGGAGTCAGGATAAAAAAATGCCAGACCTGTCAGGGAAAACTGGTAGCCACAGCCGACTTGGAAAAAATCTTTGCCCGGAGAGAACTGGCCTTCCCCGACCGGATAAAACAGAAAGCCCTGGCCTATGGTGAAGCCCTGCTTGACCCCAACCTCAAACCTCCGGTTCTGAAAGAAAAGCCACCGGCTATGTGCCCGGAGTGCGGGCTGCAGTTTACACTCAGGCCGTTCAGCTACCACTACCTGATGCCGGTTTATAAGTGCTATCCCTGCCAGCAAATCTGGTTTGAGGACCAGGAACTTGAGATCTTACAGATTCTGGTAGAGGACAGCACCAGAAACCATCAGTCCGCCAACCAGTCCTGAAGTCCAGACTTTTATTTAAAACAACCAAATCTCAAAAATCGAGTCACTGAGGTAAGGGGGTGATTCGGTCCGGCCGGTTATGGAATTCGGCCGGTCTCCGGCATCGTTAGCTCGCTTCAACCTCACGGCCCAAATTTCAGACCTTTTCGGCCAGAAATTCCGACCACCATTCCGTTTCAACTCCCGCCTCAGGATAACAGAGTAAGACAGTCTGACCGGAAAGAGTAATAAACCGGGTGAAAAACCTGTTCTCCCGGCTGATTTCCGGCTCATCCCGGGTGTCGGAAAATATAACTATCTGATAAGGGGAAATTTCATCCGGATTTTCACCCCTAAGGGTGATTGAAGAGGATTCCCCTTCGTGAGATAGATAGGGTGCGTTGGCCATAACCCCGGGTTGGGTTAAATTTATGAAAAGGGTAAAAAAATGGCTAAAAAGAAACTTTTACTGATCGATTATGACCAGGAATTTATGAAATTCCTGGCCGGAACTTTAGCCGATGAGGGCTTCGAGATAGTCACAGCTACCGACGGCCTGGCCGGCTTTGAAAAATTTTCTGAAGTCCATCCTGACCTGGTCATCATGGAAGCCATGCTTCCCAAATTTCATGGTTTCGAGCTCTGTTCCCGGATCACTTCCCACCCGACCAAAAAGGCTCCGGTGATCATCGTCACCGGAATCTACAAGGATTCGGTCTATAAGACTGAAGCTCTAAGAAGCCTGGGAGCTTCGGCCTTTTTCGAAAAACCTCTCAACCTGGAAGAACTGCTTAAAAAAATATATGAACTGGTCGGCCGGCCGGAGCCTAAGAAAGCCGCCGCCCCGGCCTCGTCCTCGACCTCGGCCGAGAAAGCTCTGGACCAGCTTCTGAAGGAAGCCCTGTCGCTCGACCTGGAAGAAAAAAAGCCGGAAGAAAAGCCCGGGCCGGCAGCCAGACCCAGAACGGAAGAGAAGCCCAAACCGGTTGACAGACCGGCTCCCAGACCGGCCCCGGTCAAAGAATCAGTCCTGAGCAAGGATGACGAAGTCGACCTGATCCTGAAGTCCAAGTTGAAAGACCTGATGATTGAGAATTCCCGGTCGGAACCTCAACCCGCACCCCGGCCTGTAACCAGACCCGAAAAAGAGAAGCCGGCGGCCAGACCGTCAGAAATTAAGAAAACGGCTCAAGCTACTCCAGACAGCCTGCTGGATGAGTTGACCAGGAAGCCAGCCGCCCAACCCGCGCCGCCGCGGCCGACCAAAGCCGAAGCGCCGAAGACCGAAACCAGACCCGAACCGGTGTCCAGACCCAAACCGGAGCCGAGACCGGAACCGGCCAGAGAAACCAAAAAAGAAATTCGGCCGACAGCTCAGTCGCCGGCTGACAGCAAACCAAGGCCGGCAGCGCCGGTGGTAACGCCGTTTAAGGGTTTTATTGAAGAAGAAGAAGAAGAAAATAAAAAGGAAAAATCCCGGGGAGGAGCCGGAAAGTACATTGGCCTGGCTGCGGCCATTCTGGCCGTGGCCGGCGCAGTGGCCTTTCTGACCCTGAAGAAAAAAGAAGCTCCGGCCTTCAGCGGACAGACCAGCAATCAGGTGGCCGCCCTCCAGACCGGCGCCGGCGACCCGGTTAGAAACGAGCCTTCAGAAACCGACCTTCAGCAGGAAATCGAAAAGCAGATGGATGCTTACCGGGCTCAGAAGACCCAGGCCGAAAACAAGGCACCGGCCAGACAGAATCAGCCGGGCGGAAAACAGAACTCCAGGAGCGCCGAGCCGGCACCGGTAGCCCCTTTTATCCCCGAACAGAAAACCAGCCTGGCTGAAATGAAAAACCCGCAGCCGGCCGAGCAACCCGGAACCGTCCCCGCAACTCAGGCCGAAACGCCTCCCCAGACCTCCGGCGGTGAAAACACCAGCGCCAATGAAGAAAAAGCTGCCGAGCAGAATCAGGCTGAGGCCGAACCTCAGGTGATTATCCCGGCCCAGGTGGTCAATCCTGGCGACCTGCTGCCGCTCAATATGGTTGATGTCGAACCGAAGGTGGTCAAAACGGTTGAACCGGTATACCCCGAAGCTGACCGCCGGCTGGGCAACAGCGGCCAGGTATTGCTGAACGTTCTTATCTCGGAGAACGGAGACGTTCTGGAAGCTGCCGTCATCCGCGGCATCAAGGGTTCGGTGGCCCTGGAAAAAGAAGCCATCAATGCCGTAAAAAAATGGAAGTTCTTGCCAGCCGAAAAAAATGGTGTTAAAGTAAGGGTCTGGAAGCCAGTGACTATCGGCTTCGGCCTGAATAAATAAAGAGGGTTAAAAAGGAGTCAAGAAGATGAGCATCTCCAAGGAACAAGAAGAACTTTACAAAAAGACTCTGGAGGATGTTCGGGCTCAACTGGCGGCCATCGACGGCGAGGTGGAGAAAGAGCTGCAGAGAGTCAGACAGACCCTGGCTCAGCTCCAGGAACAGAAAAAATCGCTCAAGATGGTTTACGAAGGCATCGCCAAGCTGCTGGGGATCGAAAGCGACCTGGAAGAAGAATCTGCCGATACAACCATTCCCAAGATGTAACAGTCAGGGATTGGTTAGCAACCTGGCCCGAGCCTCAGCTGCAACGCCGGAATAAGGGAACCAAACAGAGAGAAACTTAAGCAGGTTAATAGTTTATTAGCCTGTGTCTTGAATGAATTCCGCTTTTCGGATATCTTATTAGCCTATTTTAAGTTTCCGGTAACCTGATGTTTGTTCTGATCGGTTTCCTGATAGGATTTCTGGCGGCCGTTCCGGTCGGCCCGGTCAACATCTACATCATCTCCCAGACACTAAAAAGAGACTTTTTCCACGGAATGATGGCCGGTCTGGCCACGGCCTTTATGGACCTCACCTATTGCCTGGTAGCCCTGGTCGGCTTTTTCCATTTTTCCATCAACATCTCCAATTATGGGTTATGGCTCAAAATAGCCGCCGGAGTTGTCCTGATGCTGCTGGGACTCAAGCTATTCCATGATGCCAGAGTTTTCAAATTCCGGGTCAGGGAGAAGGACACGGTCATCATCCGCAGTCCGAGGCCGCTGCTGGGAGTCCTGCTGCTCTACATTTCCAACCCCTCGCTCTATGCCTTCTGGATCGCCGTGGCCGGCTTTGTTACCGCCCACGGCCTGCTTAGAGAAGGCTTCTGGCCGGCTGTATTCTTCGCCCTGTCCTGCGGCCTGGGAGCGGTGGTCTGGTATTTTTTTCTGGTCCGGATCGTTTCTCACTACCAGGCCAGGCTGCAGGAAAAAACCTTCAAGAAACTTCTCTATGCCCTGGGACTGTTGCTAATCTGTTTTTCAGTCTTCACTTTTTACCGGATGCTTGGCGGCGGCCAGTAGGAACAAGTCCGGATTCCTGTTTGCCCTTGACCCTTCCCCCGATTCTGTTTTTATGTAAAATAATGGCGGATGCCAAAGGAAGAAATATTAACCAGAGATAAGGATCTCAGATTCCCGGAATTTGTTATCCTCAAAGCCTCGGCCGGCACCGGAAAAACCAGAGCCCTGACCCTGCGCTTCACCCAGTTCCTGCTTTCCAGGCACATCAAGCACAACGACCCGGACCAGATTCTGGCCATCACCTTCACCAGAAACGCCACCAAAGAGATGAAAGAAAGGATAATCGGCTGGCTGAAGAAGTGCTATTTCCTGGCCGACGGCGACCGGCCGGAGCCGGACCTGGAAGAAATCGGCCGTCTGGTAACCATCGACCGGGCTCAGCTCAGGTCCCGGGCGGAAGAAATCCTCAACCGGATCCTCAGAGATTACAGCGACTTCCAGGTGACGACCATCGACAGCTTTATGTCGGGCATCTTCAAAGCAGCCTCGGTTGAACTGGGGGTCAGCCCCGACACTGAAATAACCATAGATTCGACCCCGGTCATTTCCTATGCTTTTTACCGCTTACTGAACGATGTCCGGAGCGATTCTGACGAGTTCAATCATTTCCGGGAAGTCTGCCGGCATCTCAAGGAACTGGGCGACTCGACCGGGGCTTTTGCCTGGGATCCGACCGGGGACCTGGAGCGCATCTTCATCAACCTCAACCGAAAGCTGTCCGGAGCCAACCGGGAGGCCGTTCAGATTGACCTGGCCGGAGCCAGAAAGGAATTGGCCGCCCTGGAGAAAAAGTTCCAGAAAGTCAGGGAAGTGGTGCGGGAGCTGGTAAGGGAATGGGGCGGCTGCCGGAAAGACTCAAAGCTCCTGAAATATTTGTCCAGGAACAGGCTGAGCGACTGGAGCGATTATGATTTTGGAATTCTGAACAGCAAGCAGCAGAAAATCCCCGACCGCCTGGCCCGGGAGTTGATCAAGCTAAAAGAAATAACCGATAGATACCAAGAAATCCAGGCCAGGATTTTTTTCCAGCCCCACATCAAAATTTACAACCTGTTCCTGAAAGTCCTGGAGAGGGCCAGGAAAGAAAGGGGAATTGTCTTTCTGGAGGATGTTCACAGCCGTCTGGCCAATTACCTTAACCTTGGAGTGGTGCCCGATATTTATTACTGTCTGGGTACCGAAATTTATCATTACCTGATTGACGAATTCCAGGACACCTCGCCTCTGCAATGGCAGAACCTCTATCCGCTGATAGAAAACGCCCTTTCCCAGGGAGGCAGCCTGTTCATTGTCGGCGACACCAAGCAGGCCATATACGGTTTCCGCGAAGCTGATTACCGGATCATGGTTAACCTGATCAGAGGACAGAGCGGCTTCGCCTCGGTCAGCCCCAGGGTGGCCGAACTCAGACATAACTGGCGGAGCAAGAGTTCGGTCCTGCAGTGGGTAAAGAAGATTTTTCCCGAGGGCATAAAAAATCTTCCGGTAGAACAAATAAAATGGAAGGATGCCCCGCTCTGGAAATCGGCCGCCGGGGAGAGCCTCCTGGATGATTTCGATTGCCGGCCGGCGGTCTCAAGAGAATCATCTGCCGGCTACGCCGAACTGAAGCTGATCGACCTGCAGAAAAAATCAAGGACCGGTCCGGAACAAGCCGACATTGACCGGGAAGAAGAAAACGACCAGGAACCGGATTCTCCGGAAAAAGTTGAAGTTCAGAACCTGATTCAGAACCTGCTGGAACGTGGCTATAATTACTCGGACCTGGCCGTCCTGACCTACGAAAACAAGACGGTTAAAGAGGTGGCCGCCTGGCTGAACGAGAAGAATATTCCTTTCATCCCTTTTTCCGCCTTAGACATCAGAAGCCGACCGCTGATAAGGGAAATTCTGGCCTTCCTGCAATTTCTGGACTATCCGCTTGACGACCTGAATTTCTCCGTTTTTCTGTTGGGACAGCTCTTCCAGCAAAGACTGCAGAAGGATGGCCTGAACCTTCCTCCCGGGGCTCTCAGGGAGTTTATCCTGAACAACAGGCTATCCGGCTCGGCCACGCTTTATATCACTTTCCGGGAAGACTGGCCGGATATCTGGAACGGATATTTTGAAAATTTCTTCAGGACCACCGGCTACCTGCCGCTTTATGACCTGGTCAGTCAGATTTACGGGGTATTCAAGCCCCTGGAGCTTTTCCCCAGAGAAGCCGGCTCGCTGATCAAGCTGCTGGAGGTCATCAAGGACTTCGAAGGACAGGGCAAAAGCAACCTGCGCGATTTCATCAAGTTTTCGGCCGAAACGGCCGACGATAAAAATGTCTGGACCGTGGACGTGCCGGAAAGCCTGGACGCCGTCCGAATTATGACCATTCACAAAGCCAAGGGACTCGGTTTTCCGGTGGTCATACTTCTCCTCTACCGGGAGCAGCTTAAAGGCGAGAATTTTTACCTCGAAGAATTACCCGACGAGCCGTCGCCTGACCGAAACGGGCCCCGGCCGGTTGTGGTCCTGAAGTTGAACTCCAGCACCGCCAGGTGCAGCCAGCAACTCCTCCGGACCTACGAGGGCTTCAGGCAAAGAGAAAGAGTTAATAAATTAAATACTCTTTATGTGGCCCTGACCCGGGCCCGGGAAGAACTTTACGTCATTGCCGTTAAGAAAAGAAACGAGTACCCTTTTCCCCTCCTGGAGGCGGTGCTCGACCTCGAAATCGACGGCCGCAACGCCTCTTCTGAGTCCGGACCGAAAGCCAGAAAAGCGCCGGAAGACGGCAGCCGGAGAAAGCAGAATCTGGCTGCCCTGAAAATAATACCGACCGGTAAATTCCCTGAAGCCGCAACCAGGTCCGAGATTAACTACTACGAAAAAAAACGCGGGGAACTGATGCACCGGTTGCTGGCCTCGATGGAATTCATCGAACCGGACCTGGAATCAATGCTGGCCGAAGCCCTGAATCGGTCCGGAGCCGGAGAATTTACCGCCTCCGAACTGGAAGAAATTCAGAAGGCCTTAATAGAATTTCTGTCGCTACCCGAGGTGGCTGCCTGGTTCGAGCGCCGCCCCGGCCGAATCGTTCACCGGGAAATTGAACTGGCCGACAGTCAGGGTCGGCTTTACCGGGCCGACCGGGTGGTGGTCGACCCAGAGGGAGTCGCCGTCATCGATTTTAAGAGCGGGCGGTCTGAAAACCGGGAACTGGCGGCGGCTCATTACGGGCAGATTAAGGGATACATGTCCATGTTATCCGATATCTATCCCGGAAAAAGGCTGACCGGGCTTCTGATGTATCCCGACCTGAAGAAAGTAGAGAGGATTTGATGTCCCTGACCATAATTTCTCCCGGACAGGACCTGCCGGAACTCCTGGCTTCCAGGCTGCTGGAATCAGGCCGGGATTTGACCCGCGTCCAGATAGTTTTTCCTGAAAAGAGGCCCGGCCATTACCTGCGAAAAGCCCTGGCCCGAAAGCTCGGAAAGAGTTTTCTGCCTCCTGTTATCCGGTCGTTCGATGAACTGGTCGACAGCCTGTATCTTGAAATTTGCCGGGACGGCGACCGGCCGGCAGACCCGATAGACGCCATTTCCATCCTCTATGAACTTCATCGTCGGCATCCTCAGCCCCTGGGCGGTTCTTCCTTCCTTTCGCTGGACGAATTCTTTTCGCTCGGCCTGAAGCTCTACCGGGATCTGGAAGAGCTTAAAGCCGGGCTGGTCAGCCGGGAAAATTTTATGATGATCGACTCCCTGGCCGGACAGAAACTGCCCGATAAAACCAGGGTCAGGCTGCAGAAAATGTCTTTTTTCTTTGAAAATTTTTACCGCCGGCTGGCCGAGGAAAAACTCTCCACCCCGGCCACCAGACTGACCCGGGTGCTGGCCAATCTTACTCCCGAACATTTTAATCGCTTCGAACAGAACATCCTGGCCGGGTTCTTCCTGCTCAACCGGGGCGAGCTGGAGCTGGTAAGAAAAATCCTGGAATCGGACCTGGCTGCCATCTACCTCCTGGAGGGCCCCGGCCTGGAGGAGCTGGCCCTGGGACTGGGTCTTGACCTGAAACAGGCTGAGCGGCTTACAACCGGACGGGAGAACGCTCCTGAACCGGAGATTAACTTCTACCTGAGCCCCGACTCTCACGGACAGCTCTTCATACTCAATAAGCTGCTCGAAGACAGGTTTCAAGAGCCCGGCCGGTTCAACGAAAAGCAGGTGATCGTGCTTCCGGCCCTGGAAAGTCTTATCCCGCTCCACCAGCAGACTCTGTCGGCCATCCCCGAGGAGGACTACAACATCTCCCTCGGTTATCCGCTGACCAGGACCCCGCTCTATAATTTTTTTGATTGCCTGTTCAATTTGATCCAGGCCGCCGACGAACAGGACCGGGTTTACGGACCATATTACCTGGACTTTGTCCTCCACCCCTACACCAAGAACATCTACTTCCCCGGGCCGGAGCGAAGCGCCGAGTTGACCAGAATTCTTTTTCACACCATTCAGGAGATTTTTAACCAGAAAAAAGGTCGTCTGTTCTGGGCGCTGGAAGAAATCGTCTCCGACCGGGACCTGCGCCAGAAACTCGACGCCTACGCCGAAACGGCCGGTCTGCCCAAAGCTCCGGAATTCCTGAAGCACCTGAGGTCTATTCAGCAGCAGACCATCGAGCCCTTCCTCCGGATCGAGAGCATCGGCGATTTTGCCGGCAAGCTGACCGGCCTGCTCCACTTCCTGGCCGGCCAGAGCACCGCCCCGCGGCACCTGTTCTTTCAGCCCTACGCCGAAGCCTTTTTCGAACTGCTGGAAAAACTTAAGAATTCCTTGCTCGGGCCGCACTCTTTCGAGAACCGCAACAGTTATTTTAACCTCTTCCGCAAGCTCATTTCCGAGGCCAGGGTCAGTTTCCCGGGCACACCGCTTCATGGCCTCCAGGTCCTCGGCTTCTGGGAAACCCGCTGTCTGCGGTTCGACGAAGTCTACCTGCTGGATATGAACGAAGAGGTCATACCGGGCACCGGCAAGGTTGATTCCCTGCTGCCCCAGCTGGTGAGAAAAGCCCTGAAGCTCCCCACCTACCGGGAGCGGGAACAGATGTACCGGTACTATCTCCGTCTGCTGGTTTCCGGAGCCAGAAAGGTCCATCTTTTTTACGTCGAGAACAGCGAAAAAGAGAAAAGCCGGTTCGTGGAAGAACTGCTCTGGGAAAAACAGAAAAAGGAAAAAAAGCCGGAAACCTCAGGTTACATCCGAGCCGCCAGTTACCCGGTCGAGCTGAAGCTGCCCGGCATTGAGCCGGTGGTTAAGACCGAGCGGATGGTCAGAGCTCTGGAAGAAATGGAAATATCGGCCACCCAGCTTGACGCCTACCTTAAATGCCCGCTTCAATTTTACTACGCCCACGTTCTGAAACTGTCGGAAAGAGAAGAGCTGTCGGAGTCGATGGAGAGAGCCGACATAGGCATTCTGGTTCACGGCATTCTGCAGGACTATTTCCGGACTTACCATAACCGGCCGCTGTGCCCGGAGCCCGACCTGGAGCGCCTGGCGCGGATAACCGACGACACTTTCGGCCAGAAATTCTCCGACCCCGGTTCCGGCCTCTTTCTGCTGATGAAAGAACAGGTCAAACAGCATCTTCAGGAATTCCTGGAGAGTTACCAGAAACCGGTGGTCGAGAAGCTGCGGGCCGCCGGGCAGGAGCTGGTCATCGGCAGCCTGGAGAAAAAGTTCCGGCTGGCTTACGCCGCCGGCGGCAGGACCTTCAGGCTCAAGGGAAAAATCGACCGGATAGAAAGACGGGGGTCCCGGCTGTGTGTGCTCGATTACAAGACCTCGGCCGGAGACAAGTACCTGAGGATCAGATTTGACAGGCTTAATCCTGATGACCGGTCGACCTGGGCCCAGGCCATCGGCAGCCTTCAGCTTCCTTTTTACCAGCTCCTGGCTGCCCCGGAACTCAATGTCGCCCCCGAAGACATTTATTCCGCTTTCCTTTTGCTGGGCAGAAACAACCTGGACGCTTCGATAGAATATGCGCCCCTGACCAAAAAAGCCCGCCGGAAACGGGGAGAGGAGGACAGGGAAACGGATATCTATCCGCTGAATGAAAATACGGAAACCGCGGACATGAGGAAAGAAAATTTTTGGCTGGCCAGGAACATAATCGACAGGTTGCTGCTGGAAATAATTGACCCGGCCAGGCCGTTTACACCCGACGGACAGGAGACCGGTCAGTGCGAAAGATGCGCCTTTGCAGATTTCTGCGGCCGGTAATTTAAATTGTTCCGGCCGTAATCCATTTTCCTTGATTTTTCGTATTTATTAATATGAGAACCGCAACCGGGTTTGAAAGGTGAAAGCGATGATTAAATTCCTGCTGTGGTTGATTCTTTTTATTCTCTGCTGGCCACTGGCCCTGCTGGCCCTGATTCTTTACCCCCTGGTCTGGCTGCTGTCGCTGCCCTTCAGGCTGGTGGGGATAACAGTTTCAGCCGTTTTTGACCTGCTCAAGGCCATTCTAACCCTGCCGGCCAGAATGCTCAACAGTCTGGCCAGATAGTGCCGACCGGACCCGGCAGGCTTGACAAATCCCCGGACAGCATCTACAAAAAACACATGCAGCTCCGCATTGAAAAAATAGTCTATCCCGGCCGGGCTCTGGGCAGAGCCGGGGGCAAAACCGTCTTCACCGATGAGGGGCTGCCCGGGGAACTGGTTGAGGCCGAAATTTTAAGGGATAAAAAGAATTATGCCGAAGCCCGGACCCTCCGGGTGATAGAAGCCTCGCCCGAAAGGCAATCGCCCGTCTGCGATCACTATTCGGCCTGTTCTCCCTACCAGGTTATGAGTTATGACCTGGAACTTAGAATTAAACAGGGTCAGCTTCTGGAAATATTTTCCCATCTTCAGGGTTATAACCTGGAAAATATCGACTTTGTTCCTTCCCCGGCGATTTACGGTTACCGCAATAAAATCAGATTGCGGTTCAACTGGCAGTCTCAGCCGTCCCATCTGGCTTACCACGAGCCGGGTTCCATGGTCAGTTTTCTCCCGGTGGAAAGATGCCGCCTGGTCAGCGACCGGGCCAACGCCGTAATCTCCAGGTTCAGAGTGCTGCTCAAAGGCGAGCCTCTGCCGGCCGTCAGCCACCTGGAAATCAGAGAGAGTCTATCGAGCGGCCAGCTTCTCCTGGTGCTCGAGTCGAAAGATGAAGACAGTCTGGAAAAAGCAGCCGAAATCTGGGTGCCGGCCCTGACCGTCGATTTGCCCCTGGCCGGAGCGGTCGGAGTGGTGGCCGAAGGGCGGCGAAGGAAATTCCACAAGCTATACGGACGCGACTATCTTGAAGAAAAAATCGGCCAGACCGTCTTTCGCTACGGAGCCGGAAGTTTTTTTCAGGTCAATCCGCCGATGCTGGAGAGAGTTGTCGACCGAATCCGGCGGCATCTTCAGCTCCTGGCCCCGGTCAAGCTGGTCGACCTCTATGCCGGACTCGGGACTTTCGGCCTGCTGCTGGCTGACTCGGCCTCTGAAATCCTGGCCATAGAATCGGACCCGGGCAACATCTTCTTTCTGAAAAAAAACCTGCGCCTGAATCGAATTCAACACCTGGCCGTGGCCGAGGGCCGGAGCGAAGACTGGATTGAGGACATCCTGGAATTTAGAGCCGGAGCCATGGTTATCGACCCGCCGCGCCGGGGGATGGCCGAGGAGCTGGTAGAAGCCCTGAATACCCATCCGTGCAATCTGATTTTTTATCTTTCCTGCAACCCGGCCACCTTAGCCCGGGACCTGAGTAAATTTCTCTCGGGCTATGAACTCGTGGAGATTACCGGCTTCGATTTTTTCCCGAGAACCCCGCACCTGGAAACGCTGGCCGTGCTTCGGGCCAGGAGGCCGGTTCACTGAAATTTACCGGCCAGCTGGCCGCAGGCCGCGGCTATGTCCACGCCTTTGGATTGCCTGACCGTCACTTTAACCTTTCTTTCTTCCAGCCAGCGCTGGAACCTGGCCACCTCGGCCGCTTCCGGCCGGCTGTAATTAAGCTGCGGAACCGGGCTGTAGGCTATCAGGTTAACTTTAGCCCTCAACCGGCGGGCGATGGCCGCCAGCCCTTCGGCCTCGTAAAGGTTGTCGTTAAGGTCCTTGATCAGAATGTATTCCAGGGTCAATTGCCTTCCGCCGGAGCGAATATAGTCTTCAGCCGCGGCCACCAGTTCCGGCAGCGGATATTTCCTGTTAATGGGCATCAGCTGGCTTCTCAAGCAGTCGGAAGAACTGTGAATCGAAAGCGAAAGATTTATCTGGAGTTCAAAGTCTTGAAGCTTTTTGAGGCCGGGAATGACTCCGGCCGTGGAAACGGTAATCCTCCGGGACCCGAAATTCAGTCCGCGCTCCTCGTTTAGAATCATTATGGCTTTAAGCACGTTATCCAGATTATCCAGCGGCTCACCCATGCCCATGAAAACCAGATTGGTCAGGTTGTGGCCGAAGCCGAATTTCAAGGCCAGCACCTGGCTGACTATTTCTCCGGCGCTCAGGTTGCGCTTGAAGCCGTTAAGCCCGCTGGCGCAGAAGGCGCAGCGGAATTTGCAGCCGACCTGGGTGGAGAGGCAGGCGGTCTTCCGCTCCGCGGCCGGAATAAGCACCGTTTCCACAAAGAAACCGTCCGGCAGCCGGAATAGATACTTAATGGTTCCGTCGGCCGAACTGGCGGTTTGCTCCAGCTCCAGAAGATTTATGATCAGCTCATCGGCCAGCCTGTCTCTCAGAGCCAGGGGCAGGTCGGTAAAGTCGGCCAGAGCAGTCAAACCCCGCCGGTAGAGGCCCTGGAAAACCTGTCTGGCCCGGTAGGCTTTCTCGCCATTGCTTTTGAAGTATTCCTCCAGCTCGGCCAGGCTGAATGAAGTCAGGCAGAGCTTCTGTTTCATTGGGTTTACCTTCCAACCATGATTATAAACTAAAAAGCCGGCCGGCAGTAAAAGGTCGGGCTGCCCCCGGCTTCAGTGAGCAATGTTCTGTCGCCGTCAGAATCGGGTCAAAGACCGGGCTGGCGATTTTCCAGGACCGATAAAAACCAAAAAACTGATTTTCCTGTCCGAAACCCGGCTGCGCCGGCCTTAATTCCAATCCGGCAATCGCGGCAGTCTTCAGCAGTTCCCCGCCCTGCCGAATCGGGATCAATCAAGCAGTCATCCGGGTTTTCACCCCGGCCCGTCGGCACCGCTCTCGCCGCCGAAGTTTACTTCTGCTCGAATCTGGCCAGCAGGTCAGACACCGCTTCCTTATGGACGGTAAACACCAGCATTTTGAGCTTCACATAATCGTCGCGGTAGAGGATATAACCTTTATACGGGCCGCGGTGAGCGCCGGCTCCGGAATCTTTAATCAGGAACCAGGTGTGGTCGCCCTTCTCTGTCAGGCCGACGCAATGAATCGCATGGTCATCCTCGGAAGTTCGGTTGTAGAAACGGAATTCCCGGCTGTCCTGGTCAATCAGGGCGGGCAGAATATCGAAGGTCGGCACCACGGCCAGCCCCTCATCGCCGCTTATGCCCGGCTCGGAAACATCGCCGCCGAAGGCCACGGAATAACCGTTCTTAAGAGCTGTGACTATAGCCTGGTAAAATTCGTCCAGCGGAACATTGTAATAATCCTGAGAACGCCACCAGTTGTCCGGAGCCCGGTATTCGCCCCTGGTGTAAAACGGAACATACTTAAACGACATAAAGCTGACATAATCGTCGAGGGGAAGACGGAGCACGTTGTCCAGGAATTCTTTCGGGGTCATCTTCTGACCGTTGTATTCAATCTCCGTCGGGGGTTCACCCAGATGCTTGTTCAGAATGAGCCGGACGTAAGCTATGGCTTTCTCTTCATCCCAGTACTGATTCTTCCGGCAGAAATCGAGATAATCCCGCAGCTCCTTGAACAGGGCCGAGTGGTCATGCTCGGTTTTTCCGGGCAGCAGGCCGGTGTAAGCCCCGGCCGGAACCGCGCCGTATTGCTTCATTCTCAGGAAGACGGCGTTATGCTCGGAGCCCTCGCCCAGGAATGAGTCTCCCTTTTCCCTGATGAATCGGCGGGCTTTTTCCACATATTCCCAGTAGACGGTAAAGAGCTCGGACAGTTTGAACTCGCCCCGCCCCAGACGCTTTAATTCCGATTCCAGAAAAGAAGTGGTGGAGAAAGACCAGCAGGTGCCGGTGTTATACTGTCTTATCGGCGGCTGGTGGAAGATTTTCTGAAACTCGTCCAGTGAGGACGGCCGCTCGAGGCGATTGAAGTCCAGCGACAGATATTCTCTCTTCTGGCCGTTGTACTCCCTGGTCTTGTAAACGGCTTCGTCTTTGGCCTGAATTTCTTTTTCCCCGATCTGGATCAGGGCCGGTTTAGCCTGGCCGGATTCCCGCTCCGGCTGGCGGCAGGCCAGACTCCAGACCAGCGAGAAAGCTATGGTCGCAACGGTTAGAAGTCTTAATGATTTTTTTATCATGGCCACCTCCAAAAAAAATATCAGGGACAAGCATACTCCAATTTAAGCCCGGTCTTCAACCCAATTCTGCTCGCCGCCGGTTTGACGAACGCCGCCTATTCTGGTATAAAGCCTTTTAAATTTTTTCGGGCAGATGCTCCGCCAGCGGGTTATCAGCGGGAACAGGAAAATTGATGGATAATATCATTTATTCCGGCGAATGGCTGGCCCTGGCCTCGGCCGTGGTCTGGGCGGTGGCGGTCATTCTTTTCAGGATAAGCGGCTTCAGTCTGCATCCTCTGGGCATCAACCTCGGCAAGAATCTGTTTGCCCTTCTTCTGATTATTCTCACCACCCTGATAACCGGGGCCGGTTTCTGGCCGGGGGTCGGTCTGAAGCCCACCCTGCTGCTTCTTCTGAGCGGGTTCTTAGGCATTGCCGTCTCCGACACCCTTTTCCTGTGGACCCTGAAACTCATCGGGGCCAGCCTGACGGCCATTGTCGACTGCGTCTACGCCCCCTTTGTCATCGGACTGTCCTATCTCTTCCTGGGCGAAAGGTTGACCTGGGTCCAGCTCCTGGGAGTGGTGATGATAGTCTCGGCGGTGGTTACCATTTCCGCCAGCGACACCGACAACGGCCGCGGCCCGCTGACCAGGAAAAACCTCTTTCTGGGAATCATACTGGGAGTGACGGCCATGGCCTTCGTGGCCGTGGGCATTGTCATCATCAAGCCTGTGTTGAAGGACGTGCCGGTGGTCTGGGCCACCGGGGTTCGACTCATAGGCGGAACCCTGCCGCTGGTCTTATTCCCCTTTTTCCCCGCCCGGCGCGGCGATTTCCGGCCGTTGCTGAAATTATCCACCTGGAAAGTCCTGGCTCCGGCTTCATTTCTGGGCACTTATCTATCGCTGATGTTCTGGATCGGGGGGATGAAATACACTTTTGCCTCGGTAGCTTCAGCCCTCAATCAGCTCAGCACCATTTTCATCTTCATCCTGGCGACGGTTTTCTTAAAAGAAAAACCGACCACCTGGAGAATACTGGCCGTGGTTCTGGCTTTTGCCGGCGCCTTTCTGGCCACTTTCTAAGCAAGGTCTTTTCCCGGCGGAAGAATTGATGACGCTCATCTTAATTTTCTCGAAAGCGGAAGCGGCAAGTGCTGAAGCCCTTAACCTCCTACCTGCGGCCTGAGCCCCGACCGTTCAGGATACAAGCATCCACAGTATTCAGAAACAAGCCTGAATGAGAATACTACGGCCGGGCTTTTAATCCGGTCACGGCGCCGACAATAAAAATCAGGCTTCCGGAGTATCGAGCCGGCCGGGCGAGGGCTGGACACCGGCAAGCCGACAGCCGGCGCCTGCGGTCAGAAGTCATTAAGCCTTGCTCTTTGCTCTGACTATTGAATTTGCCCCGCTTAAATTACCGCTCTAAAGAGCGGACCTGAAAATCTAAAGCAACCCGGCTGTTGGCAGAGAGTCTGAAAGAATAAAATCAAAAGCTTATAGCCTGAACTTGCTCAGCGATGGCCGTTAGAAATTATTTTGCCGGCACAATCAGGTTGAACCAGAAATTAAATTTCTTGGGCAGGTTCTTCATATCAAGCTCGCCTCCCCCGCGGTCAAAACCGCCTTCCGAGGGTTCATCGCCCGAGACCACCATGCGAGAGTCGCTGCCGGTGGCTCTGGTGGCTGCCGCGGCTCGCCTGGCCATCAGGTCTCTTTTCATTTCCTCGGTCAAGCCGCCCCACTCCAGGCCCAGGTTGATGGGCTTATCTGGTTCCAGCAGGGGCGGGAGCGCCGGCGATGGCCTCAGAGGTATCCTGACCTCAAACACCGCTTTTTGAAAGGTTCCCGACTGCTGGGCGGCCGGGCCCTGGGCTCTTCTGGCTTGCGGCACCCGGCTGCGAAAAATAGCCGGCTCCAGCCTTTGGCCCTTTATTTTCTTCAGTTCGGCCAGAAATTTCTTGCCCACCGGCTCGCCCTCATAGAAGACAAACATCTTCTTTTCTCTGATCTGGGCTTTTCTTTCTTCCGAAAGCGTTTCGCCGTAGCTTTCCAGCCTGAGGATGGCCTCGTCGGCAGTTACCGTTTTGCGGATGAAATGGTAACCCGTATCTTTATTTTTCTTCCCGGCCTGGCTCAGATAAACAAACAACCCGGCTTCATCAGCCGTGCTCAGGCCGTTTTTATTATTGAAAACCAGAATCAGATACAGGTGCTCGTTATCATGGGCGACGGCATAATCGACCCCAGCCTTGCCGAAATTAGCAAAATTAGCTCCTGTCCAGTCAGACTCCTGTCCGTCAATCTGCTTGGGTTCAGCCACGGGCTGACTTTTATAGGTCTTCTCCTGGGCCGTGGTTGAAATAAAAAGTCCGAGCAGCAGGCAACATAAAGCTGAAAATATAATTTTTCTCTTCATTCTTCTCTCTCCTTGCTATTTCTCCTGACACTAAAAATTATACCCAAGTCGAATTCTAAAATGAAATACTTTCCTCTTTTTAGCCTGACACCCGGCATCCAGTCCAGAGGCGGTATCCGGAAGCGTCCGGACCTTCAATCCCGGGTCGGCCTGCTTCCCCGCCTTATTGAAAACTGCCCCCCGGCCCGGGCAGAGGCTAATTCCCCCGGCCGGTTGCCGGCTTGAGCCTGCCTTCTGTTTTACCGCCGGACCCAGGCCCTTACCCGGATTCTCCTTTCCGGCTGCCGATTGATTTATAACCGATTTGAAGCCACCCGGTCGGCCCGATTGCCGGCTACGACTTTTTATTCTATAATCCGGAAGAACTCATAATTCCTGCGGTCGAGGGCTTGACCTACGCTTTTTCTGCACTATTATATCTGGTTGAAATTTTCAGTTAATCCGAAATAAGGAGAACTGCCATGGCCAGAGAAATGAACCGACCGGTTAAAGGCGTGATCGGCATCCTGACCGGAGGCGGCGACGTTCCCGGCCTCAACCCGGCCATCAGGGCCGTGACCATCCGGGCCATCAAGGAAGGCTACCGGGTCATCGGCATCCGTCGCGGCTGGGCCGGATTGGTGGAAATGGTCAGGGATAAAGAGGCGCCCAATCACGAATTCTTTACCGAACTGACCGAAGAGGTGGTCAACAAGGCCGGACGCACCGGCGGAACCTTCCTCCACACTTCCCGCACCCGCCCCAGCAACATCCCGGCGGTCAATGTCCCGGCTCATCTTCGCGACCGCTATAATCAGAAAATTAACGACCTGACCGACGAAGTCCTGAAAAATCTGGAATTTCTCGGGATCAATTACCTCATTCCCATCGGCGGCGACGACACCCTCAGCTATGCAGTTCAACTGCACAAACTCGGAGTCAAGGTCATTGCCATTCCCAAAACCATGGACAACGACGTTCCGGGCACGGACTACTGCATCGGATTTTCAACCTGCGTCACCCGGACCATCAGCCTGACCCATTCGCTGCGGACCACGGCCGGCTCGCACGAGCGTTTTCTGGTGATAGAAGTCTTCGGCCGCTATGCCGGCTATACCGCTCTGCTGCCGGCCATGACCGGAGCGGCCGACCGCTGCGTCATCCCCGAATACAAATTCAACGTCGAAAGACTCTGCGAGCTGATGAGCGAGGACCGGGCCCACAACCCCAGTCGTTATTCGGTCGTTCTGGTTTCCGAAGGCGCCGCCTTCGAGGGCGAGGATATGATTTATGAAAGCGAAGAAACCGACATGTACGGCCATAAAAAACTGGGCGGCATCGGCGACCGGGTATCCAACCTGCTCAAAGAGCTGTCTCCGAAATACAACCACGGCCGCCGGATCAACGTCATCAACCAGAAGCTGGGATACCTGGTCCGCTGCGGCGACCCGGATGCCATGGATTCCCTGGTGCCCATGGCCTACGGCAACCTGGCCCTGGACCTGGTGCTGGAAGGAAGGAGCGGACGCATGGTCTGCCTGCGCAACGGAGAGTACGACCATGTGCCGCTGGATGTGGTTACCAGCTATAAAAAACACATCGATGTCGACAAATATTACGACCGCGACAGGCTGCGGCCGCTTTACAAGAATTTCTACAAGAAACCTTTCATGATCCTGACCGCCGATTGAGGGCGGGGACAGAGCTTCCGGTCAGAAAATTTTCATTAACCTGGCCGGCCGTTTTTATGGTATAAAACTTCTGTAAATTCGGACATAGAAAGGACAACCGATGAGCTCAAAAAACGGCGAGGGGCGAATTTTCTGGGGCCTTTTTTTGGTCCTTATCGGCCTGCTCTTCCTTCTGGAGCAGGCAGGTTACCTCGATGTCGGCCGAATAATTTCCACCTACTGGCCGGCTATTTTTATCCTGATCGGCCTGTCAATATTTATCGGTAACGGCTTTAAGCCTTCCAATGAGGCTATGTTTCTGATCATATTCGGCACCTTCCTGCTGCTACTCAAATTTCATCTGATAGACCGACACCTCTGGCGTTATCTCTGGCCGGTGCTGTTGATAATCCTGGGCCTGTGGATAATGTTCAAGCCCCGGGCCGGGAAAAAGAGCTGAAGCTCATCCGGTTTGAGGAGAGGCAAGATGAGAAAAGTTTGGCTGTGGCTGCTGGCCATTATCATCACCCTGAGTTCAGCCGTTTACCAGCGGATGACCGGCCCGACCTATCCTGTCCGCGGCCGGACGGTTTTTCTGGAGCAGGAAATTAAATACCGGCTGCCCCGCAGCGCCGAATCCACCGGAAATTGCCAGATTACAATCAGCCTGCCGGACAACCTGACCGGCCAGGTCCAGGGTTTTCTTCAGTTCAAGCGTCATAAGAGCGACAGTCCCTGGAACATTCTGGCCATGAAGCAGGAAGACGGCCGGCTGGTCGGCTACCTGCCCAAACAGCCACCGGCCGGCAAACTGGAATACCTGGTCCATCTGGTGAGCGGCTCCGAGGAAACATCGCTCACCGGAGAAAAACCGGTGGTCATCAGATTCAAGGGCCGGGTGTCTCCGGCGATTCTCATTGCTCACGTCATCGTCATGTTCCTGGCCATGCTCCTGGCCGTGCGCTCCGGGCTGGCGGCCCTCAACAAGCGGGAAGACCCGACCCGGTTGACCAAGTGGACCGCGGTGTTGTTCTTCATCGGCGGCTTTATCCTGGGAGCGGTCGTCCAGAAAATGGCCTTCGGTGTTTTCTGGAGCGGCTTTCCGCTGGGCACAGACCTGACCGACACCAAGACCCTGCTGGCCATGCTGGCCTGGATTGCGGCCCTGGCTTCCGGGCGGCGGACCAGCCCGAAGAGAGGCTGGGTGCTGGCGGCCTCGGTCATCACCCTGCTCATCTACCTCATACCCCATTCTCTTTTTGGCTCGGAGCTTAAATGGTAGGCTGCCCGCGGTCGCTTGCTTTAATCCGAAAACTTCAGAACGCAGGATAGCCGGAAATCAGAAAGCGGAACCGCAGCGTTATTTTAAGCCCGTCCTGAAATCAGCCGGCACTTTCTCCGCCCAGGAAATAAGGCCTGGCCGGGAGCAGGCAGACGGATAACTGGCCGGAAGCCGCAACGGGGCGGCAAACAAAGCTTTTGGAGGTCTGAGGAAATATAAAAAATTAAGTCCATTCAGATTCTATTTTAAGTTTTTTTAGCTCCGGCCGGTCTCCCCGCCGGCGACGAGACCTGAAAAAATCGGATGAGAAAAGGTTTCAGGTTCTGCCGGAGAAAACATTCGGGCGAATTCAATCGACGGAGTTTTGAACCCGACCTTCCCCTCAAGGCCGGCAAGGTCAATCTATCAAATCCCGGGCGTTTGGTTTCACAGGCTGGCTGGTGAGGAGCCAAGGTTTTTAAGGAAAAGGAAGCGGGGCTAAGGAGGATCCCTCTCCAGCCAGCAATTTGATTATAGAAGACACCTTCCGGTAATGTCAACTGGAATGTTTGCCTTAAGTAAAATTCCTGAGCAGCGGCAGCAAATCCTGTTCCCGGCTGACATAAAAATCGGCTCTGAGGCCGCGGTTGTGGGCATGGCGATAGAGCACAAAAAAGACTCGGCGCTCGTCCTGGCGGTTGAAATTTTCGACCATTAATCCATCGGCCAGAGTATCGCCGAGGTAAAAGGCCGGGCTGGAATAATCAACTTTCTCAAACAGGAGTTGCAGCGGATAGGGCGAGGGTTTGCGGGTTTCAACCGAGGGCAGGTCGTCTTCGGCAATGATCAGGTCAAAATATTTATAGAGCGAAAAGGTCCTAAAAGTGTAATCCAGGTCTTCCCTGGTCCGGCCAGTAATCACAGCCATGGTGTCGGCCAGTGATCTTATCTCGGCCAGCGTTTCCGGAGAAAGATTCAGCTCCTCCAGAGAACGGAACTGCCGGTAGAAAGCCTCAAACTTATCCACCAGCAGCCCGTAATCCGGAAGCTCTATTCCGGCCGCGGCTCCGCCGGCATAGAATTTGCGAAAGTCCGGCGGTCCGGGCGAAAGCCGATTCACGAAGTCGTCAAATTCCAGGCCGCTGCGGTAAAAAAGAAGACCGGCCAGGGCGGCGTCCCAGTCGTTGTTCAGGTTTAACCTGAATTTCAGCCGGAGCAACAGTTCGGAATCAACGTCGGAGTTGAGAAAGTACGACACCGTCTCGGCCAGTGCCCGGTAATAGCTCCGGCTGACTTCGACCAGCACCCCGTCAACGTCAAAGCAAACCAACAACAGGCCTTCTCCTCTGCCCGGTCTGGAGCCGATAAAAAATCCACCGGGCTTATGCCGCCGGAAAGTGCTTCCGGCAGAAAAAAGATTATAATAATAAATAAGTCAGGGCAAGATGAAGCTCGAACAGATTCTCTATCCGGAAAATATCGACCGGGCCCGCCGGGTCCAGGTTCATCTTCTAAAGAAGCTGAAACTCCGGCCGCTGACCGCGCCGCCCCGCCTGCTGGCCGCGGTCGACGCCGCCTTCACCGAGGAGCTGGTCCTGGCCGCCGTCTGTCTGTTTTCATTCCCGGAGCTGGAGCTTCTGGAAGAACAAACCGGAATTGAGCCGGTCAGGTTTCCTTACATTCCCGGCTACCTGTCTTTCCGCGAAGGCCCGGCCACTTACCACGCCCTGCAAAAGCTGAGTCGTAAGCCCGACCTGCTGCTGGTCGACGGTCAGGGGATTGCCCATCCCCGCCGGCTGGGAATAGCCACCTTTCTGGGGATAATTCTCGACACGCCGAGCGTCGGGTGTGCCAAGTCCCACCTGGTCGGCGAGTTCAGGATGCCGGCCCGAACTGGCGGCAGCTGTTGCCGGCTGACGCACCGGGGCGAGCTGGTAGGCTATGCCCTGCGCAGCCGGACGGCCGTCCGCCCGATTTTTGTTTCTCCCGGCCACCTGGTCAGCCCCCGGGATGCCCTGAACCTGGTCCGGAAAGGGCTGCGGGGATTCCGGGTGCCGGAACCCCTGAGAAGAGCCCACCATCTTACCCAGAAGCTTAAACTTTCTCACCCTGGATAACGGGGCAGGCCGGAATAAGAACTCCGGCCGCAGGCCATCCGCCCGGAACATTAATCAAAAAATAACAATTTTTACTTGATTTTCCGGAAAATATGCCTATATTTATAGTATTCCGATAGGAATTGTAGGAATTAAGGAGGAACCGATGATAACCGGCATAGATAATCCGGAATCGAGGGAAAAAGAACTGCGGTCTCTGCTCCGGCTGAAGACCGCCGCCCCGGGCGAGGGCGACGACTACTCGGCTCTGCTGGATGAAGCCGGACGGTATTTCCAGCCCGCCCCGGTCGGAGATCAGGCCAGCCCCGAGAGCCGGGTTCCGGTCGACCTGGTAAAAATTTATCTCCACGATATGGGAAGCTATGCCCTTCTCTCCCGCCAGGGCGAGCTGGAACTGGCCCGGCAGATGGAAAAGGGCGACCGGGAGACCGTTAAAGTCTTTTTGCAGACCCCTCTGGCCCTGGAAGAAATAAATCAGCTTTACCGGCTGTTAAAAAGCCAGCCCGAGCTTGTCTCCCGCTGGTTCAACCTTCCGGAAAACGATTTCAGTCCCAAAAACCTGAAGCGGGTTCACCGCCAGGCCATGGCCGGGCTGGAAGAAATAAGACGCCTGGCCTCCCGGCTGACCAGGCTTCCGGCCGGCAGGAAGCACCGCCGCCGGCGGGCCCGGCTGGCTCTGCGAGTGATGCACCTGGCCCTCAGCCTCGACCTTCGCTGGGACCAGAAGTACGAACTCATCGACCGCATCAAACACAGGCTGCTGGCCGAAGCCGCCCGCGCTTCCGAATCCCGCCGGCAGAAATTGCTCGACCTGAACCGTCGTCTGGAGCGAGCCCAGGAGCTCAAGAAACAGGCGAAAAATCAACTGGTTTCCTCCAACCTGCGCCTGGTGGTGTCGGTGGCCAAGAAGTTTCAGCACCAGGGTCTGAGCCTTCTGGACCTGATCCAGGAGGGAAACCTGGGGCTCATCAGGGCGGCCGAAAAGTTTGATTACCGCCGCGGCCACAAGTTTTCCACCTACGCCACCTGGTGGATAAAACAATCTATCACCAGAGCCATTGCCGACCAGGCCCGGACCGTCAGGATGCCGGTCCACTTAGTGGAAACCATTCAGCGGATGAAGAAAACCGCCCAGCAGTTATACCAGACCGGCGGCCAAGAACCGGACGAAAAAGCCCTGGCCCGAAAGATGAATCTTCCGGCCGGCAAGATACTGGAGATGGTGAGCTTTGCCCAGGACCAGGTCTCTCTGGAAACCCCGGTCAACGATTCCGGAGACACCCTGCTCGGCGATTTCCTGGAAGACGACAAGGTCAAGGACCCGGCCGAAACCTGCATCCTGCAGAGTCTAAAGGACCAGTTGAAAAAGGCCTTTGAACTGCTGTCTGACCGCGAAAAAGCCATCCTCAGCATGAGATACGGTCTGGAAGAAGGTCGCGAGTACACCCTGGAAGAAATCGGCCGCCACTTCAGGTTGACCAGAGAGCGCATCAGGCAGATTGAGTTGCGGGCGCTGAAGAAAATCAGGCAATCCGAGCTGGGGCCTCTGCTGGAGACCTTTCAGGCCTCTTAAATCATTCATTATCAAATACTTACCCGCCCGGGCTGAATTTTCCGGATTTTTTTCCGGGAGTCTTGCCAAAGGATTTTATTTTTGTTAGTCTTTATTAACCAAACGCCAGGTAAGGATACTTCCCGCAATGAATGGGGTTCAGATAAGAAAGGTCAGTTTTATCGCCCCATCAACCTGTTTGCCCCTGTGCGAAAAAGGCCTGGTCAATAAAACCATCCGCCGCCTGAAGAAAATACTGGGCCCTATCGAGATCGAGCTCAGCCCTCACCTGTTCTCAAGCGACCAGCTCATAGACCACGTTACCGCCCCGATCGAAGCCCGGGCCGAAGTCTTCAAGAAAGCCATCCGGGAATCGGACCTGATCCTGTCGGTGGCCGGCGGCACCGGAGCCGAGGACATCCTGTTCAAGATAGACCAGAAGGATTATCAGACCATAAAAAAGCGGAAGCCGATTTTTATGGGCTTTTCCGATTTTACCTTCCTGCTGAACGACATCCACTACCATACCCGAATCCCGGCCGTCTATTTTCCCACCCTGCGTCTGGGCCCCGGAAATTTCAAAAAAATGGCTTCTCTGCTGTTTGACGAGCCGGTCACCCACCACGGCATGCTCTGGCTGACCCGGCCGCCGAAAAGAAGGCTGTCCGGAGTGCCGCTGGGCGGAAACCTGTCGACCTTTGTCAATTACCTGAACCGCAAGAACCCGCCCACCTACAACTGGAAAAGATATGTCCTGTTCTTCGAAGACGTCCAGATTGACGTCGAAGACCTGCACCGGCTGCTGGCCGCCCTGCGCCGGCACAAGGTTTTCAACGAAATCCGCGGCCTGGTTATCGGCTCTCTTGCTTATTACAGTAAAAACGGAAATTACCGGATGATCCAGAGGGAACACCTGAGGTTTGTCCGGAATTATCTCCGGGACATCATCAGAAAGAGAGAACTGCGGGGCAATCCCCTGCCGATCCTGGCCGTGTCCAACTTCGGCCACAACATTCCCGACGACCTGATGGCCGTGCCCATCGGCGGCCACGTGGTCATTGACCGCTACAAGAACATCACCTTCCGCCTGCACCGCCCCCGGAAAAACGGCCGGAAGATTTAAGCCGCCGCCCTGATTAGGTCTATGGACTGGATTTAATCCGTCCGGAATCAGGAAGCATCCGCGGGCCTGAAAAACACGCTCCGGTTATTATTTTCGCAGGTAAGCCAGGGCCTGCATGGCAGCTACGCAGCCCTCGCCCACGGCTGAAGCTACCTGCAGGCTGCCGCAGGTCACGTCTCCGGCCGCATACACGCCCTCCAGGTTGGTTTTCTGACGGCGGTCAACCAGCAGGCACTGATTCTGGTCGAGCTGCAATCCGGCTCTGGTGAACAGGGAGGTTGATGGAATTTCGCGGAAAATAAAAACGGCCGAAACCGGGATTTCTTCCGGCTGCCCTTCCTTTTCCACCAGGACTTTCTCCACTCTCTTTTCGCCCCTTATCGCCTTAAGTTCATAATTGGCCAGGACTTCGACTCCCCGGCTCTTTAGCTTTTCCAGTTCAGCTTCATGCTCGGGCTTGATTTTTCTTCCGGTCACCAGCTTGACCCGACAACCCATCTGTTCCAGCTCCAGGACTTCGTCGATGGCTTCTTCCGACAGACCGTAGGCCAGAACCTCCCGCCCGCGGTAAAGCGGACCGTCGCAGGTGGCGCAGTAGCTGACCCCGCGTCCGGTAAGTTCCTCTTCGCCTGAAATCATTCTTTCCTTGTTGAACGGCCTGCCGGTGGCAATGATCACCGCCCGGGCTTCAATAAAAGCGCTCCTGGTGGTCACATATTTGGGCTGACCTTCAAGAGCCAGGGCCAGAGCATCTTCCTTGAGGATTTCTGCCCCGTGATGCCTGGCCTGCTCCAGGAATTTATTCAGGAGTTCCCGGCTGTTGATGCTGAGAAAGCCGGGGTAATTTTCTATCTCGTAACCGATGGCCATTCGAGACGGATTCCGCCCGTCCAGAACCAGTGTTTTTTTCCCGGCCCTGGCCGCATAGAGAGCGGCGGTCAGACCGGCCGGTCCGGCCCCGATAATCAACACCTCCGTTTTCAGATTCTTGACCATAAGAGCCTCCGCTGCAATTTCTTTCTATTATCCCCTGTCAACGCAGTCACGTCAACCGCCGCCGGCGAGGTTGCCACATGGCGAACCGGCGACCGGATTTGCTCTGAGCCTGGAATCAGAAACCCACAGGCAGTGGTAGGTTGAAGATACATGGCATCTCCTGCCTTACCTCAAGTGTCACTAATGTATCTGAACCCGCACACCGCCGGAAACTCCCGCTCTGCACTCAACCCGGATTGAACCGAAAAGTCCCTGAGATTTTAATTTTTGCGGCCGGAGTCTCAACTGTTGTCTTAGAACTTAAAATCAAGGAAAATTAGAGCGAATGAGGTGAGTTATGGAAAGATTGCTTCTTAAAAATTTCCAGAAAAGCTCCGTCGGGAATTCAATTTTTTCCATAAAGTCGCCGGTTCGGTTCCTCCGGCCTGACCGGATTGATCCGGCCTTAACCCGGCGCGGAAATTTTTTATGGCCGGCCGCCGAGGCGTTTCTCGCCCGAAAAGAGCCGGCCGGAGTTATTAAAGAAAAGGCGGTTAAATCTCATTTAAGAATTAAAAAACAAACCGCCGGAAAAATTTTTTCCGGACGGCGGTTTACAGGCTTCCTGGTCTGGCTGTTGATAATAACTTGTAATCTGATTATCTTTCCGTTCGCTGCCCGCCGGGCCCTGGCTCAGACAGCGGCTCAGCCCGAATTAAAACAGATAGCCCTGACTCTTAGCCCGAAGGACGGGCTGACCATAAAAATTTTGAAGCTGGCCGACGGCCGTGAAATCAGACCGTCCGTTCCCCTTCCGCTTTTCAGCCTGCTTCTTCAGGAAAAACTGTTTTCGGCCGCCGGGCTCAGGCCCGAGGCCGGAAAAGAAATCTCGGTCGTTTTCGGCGACCAAAATTCAAGCGCCCCAGACCTCAAGTTCAACCTGGACGAAAATCTCCGGGCGACGGTCAGCCGGATAGATTCAGCCTATCCGGGCCTCAGCCTGACGCTCCGGCTGGAAAACACCGGCCGGGATAAGGCAAAAGTTGAAAACCTGGTTCCTCTGGCCGAAGGCTCCGACCGGGTTTACATCACTGCCGGGCTGCCCAACAAATGGCCTCATTACCTCAGCCGGACCCTTCTCTATCGCCCCGGGAAAAAACCGCTGGGGATCCTGCTTCCCGACAATGCCTGGCATCTCGGGTTCTGCGATTTGGAAATAGCTTCCGGCCTTCATTTGACCGGACTGGCCAGAAGAGGTCGGAGCGAAAAAACCGAAATCCGCCGCTGGGCGGCCACTCTGGAACCGGGCGGCTGGCTGGAATACAACCTTCACCTTGACGTCCATCCGGATCAAACCGCGCCCTATTCCGGCCCGGCTTCCGAGCTTCTCTTCCCGCCCGAGCCCTGGTTCGGCGGCCTGAAAATGATGTTCCAGCAGCGCTATCTTTACGACCTGGAGAAATTCGACCACAGCCTTTATGAGCGCCGGGACCTGGCCTGGGTCAGAAAGGCCTATTTCATGCTGCTTCAGTTCGCCTGGGACCGCACCTACTACGACCGGCAAAACAGGAAGTACACTTTTTATGAAAATCTTCCGGCCTGGGAGAAACTTATCGGCAGCGTCGATATCTATTCTCTCTGGCCGACCTGGCCCCGCCTGGGCCTCGACCAGCGCAACCAGTGGGATATGTACCGCGACCTCCCGGGCGGATTGGACGAGCTCAAAAAACAGGTGGCCTGGGTCCATCAGAAGGGCAAAAAATATTTCATCTCCTACAATCCCTGGGACGAAAGCACCCGGCGCGAAGAGCATCTGCAGGCCATGGAAGCAATTCTGCGCGAAATTGATGCCGACGGAGTCATCCTTGATACCCGGGGCGAATCCAGCCGGGAATTCCAGGCCATGGCCGACCGGGTAAAGCCCGGAATCATCATGTACAGCGAAGGCATGGCCGTGCCCAGGGATATGCCGGGCATAGTCACCGGAAGAGTCCACGACGCCCTGTACCTGCCTCCGCCGCTAAACGCCAACAAATTCATCAAACCTGATAACGCCATCTTCCGGGTGATTCAGCTCGGAGAAGGACGATTCCGGCGCGAGGCCTCAGTGGCCCTGTTTAACGGTTACGGCAGCGAGATCAATACCATGCGACCGGGACGCCCGGAAACCGTCGAAGAAGACCTGCTTTATCTCGGCCGGACGCTTAAGATCCTGCGCGAAAACCATTCGGCTTTTATCAGCCCGGACTGGATTCCTCTCTATCCGGTGCTGGAAGACGGCCTCTGGGCAAACTGCTGGCCGGCCGAAAACAAGGTCCTGTTCACCGTCTTCAGCCTGAAGCCAGAGGGGTTCAGCGGACCGCTCATTCCGGTTAAAGGCAGGCCGGATTACCACTTCGTAAGCCTCTGGCGGCATCAGGAGCTTAAACCGGAAAAGGTCGGCGACAGGCTTTACCTCCCGGCCGAGCTGGAAGGCTTCAGCCGTCACCATCTGGACACCCGCCTGGAAGGAAGCATAGACTGCCTGGCCGTGTTCCCGGAAATCATCCGGGCTCAAAGATACAGGGACAGAATTGCCGTCAAATTGGCTGAAAAGCCCGAGGGCGGACGATTGGTGATCACCCCGGGCAATCCCTCCTACCAGGCAAAATCGGCCGTTTTTGAGGCTTCTGAGACGGAATTTTCCCTCTGGGAGCTATTCCAGGGAAAGGGCGAGAAGGTCGTCATCCAGCTCTTTTCGGCCGCCGGAGAACTGCTCGACGAAGCCATCATCCCCCTGCCGACAGCCCTGCCCCGCCTGGTCAAGCCGGTTATGCCGACTCCCCCGGCCGACAGGGCGCCGGAAGGCATGGTGGAAATTCCGGCCGGCGAATATATTTATACGACGGCCGGCAACCCGGACGACGCCAACCCGGTCATCCCCTACCCGGAAAAAGCCGACGGCGAAAAATTAAAGATGCCGCGCTTTTTCATCGACCGCTACCCGGTGACCAACGCTAAGTTTGCCGTTTTCCTGAAAAAATCCGGCTATAAGCCCAAGGACCCGACCAATTTCCTAAAGCACTGGGTAAACGGCCGGCCGCCGGCCGGGCAGGAAAATCACCCGGTGGTCTGGGTCAACCTGGAGGATGCCGAGGCCTATGCCCGCTGGGCCGGAAAACGCCTGCCGACCGAAGCCGAATGGCAGTATGCCGCCCAGGGCAGCGACAACCGCCTTTACCCGTGGGGAAATGAACTCGACCCCGAGCGCTGCAACCACAAAACCGGACAGACCACAGCCGTTGACAGCCACCCGGGCGGAGCCAGCCCCTTCGGGGTGGAAGACCTGGTGGGAAATGTCTGGCAGTTGACCGCGGATGTCTATGACAACGGGGTTTATTCTTACGTGATGATTAAGGGCGGAAGCTACTATTCTCCGGAGGCCAGCATCTGGTACCCGAAAAGCGGACCGCTGCCGGTGGCCCGCCAGCAAACGCTGCTGCTTCTCTCGCCGGGTCTTGACCGCAACGCCACCGTCGGCTTCCGCTGCCTCAAGGACGCCGTCCAGAAATAATCGGCCGGCTCAGGAACCCTTGACGAATTCAAAATTCAGGATGCCGTTCTCTTCCACTTCCCGCTCATACTTCCGCAGGTAAACCGACTTCTTGTTCAGATATTCTTCCAGGTCAATTTTATCCAGCGGGGTGCTGCCGTATTCCTTCAGGGCATCCCGCTCGGCCAGGCGGTTGATCAGCTCTTCCCAGAAGCAGAAGCCGTCATAATCGCCGATGAAATCGTGCATGCTCTCTTCAAAATCATAAGAAGGCAGATACTTGCCCTCGGTTTCGTCCTTGACCGCCTTGCCTTCCAGGCCGGCCGATTCGGCCTGAGAGAATATATGCGAAACCACGTCGGAATATTCTTCCAGGTAATCGTCGGTGCGGTAGGCGTTGACCATCCAGTTGCCGAGGTAGACCAGCTCCAGCAGTTTCTCGTACTGCTCCTTGCTCAATTTAAGTTCCATGGGTTTCTCCTTAAAAAACACTAAATCGCTTCTTTCAGTATAGATGAAAAGGGGCCGGAAAACAAACCGACTCCGTCTCGGGCGGCGGGGTTTTTTGATGGCGGCAAAAGAAATTGGCGGTTAATTTTTTCTGAAATGAGAATTTTTTCGGCCGCTTGCTGTCAACCCATTATTATGGCCAGGATGAAGCTTCGGGGGATTTGTGGTAAAAATATAGCCAATGACTGACAGCGCCCGCAAAAAGCCGGAAAAACCGGACCTGGAATTCACTCCGGAATTTCAGCTAACGCTGGACCTTCTGGAAAACACCAACAAGTCGGTTTTCATAACCGGCCGGGCCGGCACCGGAAAATCAACCCTGCTGGATTATTTTCGCAATAACACCGGGAAGAAGGTTGTGGTCCTGGCCCCGACCGGGGTGGCCGCGCTCAACGTCAGCGGGCAGACCATCCATTCTTTCTTTGCCTTCCGGCCCGATATCACCCTGGACCGGGTGAAGAAACTCCCGGCCAGGAAGCAGGCTTTGATAAAGAATCTCGATGCGGTCATCATCGACGAGATTTCAATGGTCAGGGCCGACCTGCTGGACTGCGTCGACCGGGCGCTGCGGATAAACCGGGATTTCCCGGAACTGCCGTTCGGCGGAGTGCAGATGATTATGATCGGCGACCTCTACCAGCTGCCGCCGGTGGTCACCGGCAGCGAAAAGCCGGCCTTCAGCCTTCACTATGAATCTCCTTATTTCTTCTCGGCCCTGGCCTTCAACGACCCCAATTTCGAGCTGGAATTTGTCGAGCTGGAAAAGGTTTTCCGGCAGAAAGAAGTCGATTTTCTGGAGTTGCTGAACGCCATCCGCAACCGGTCGATCAGCGAAGAGCAGCTGGCCAGGCTCAACGCCCGCTGTCTGCCCGATTTCGTCCCGCCGGAAGACAGGTTTTATATCACCCTGACCAGCACCAACGAAGCCGCCGACCGGATTAACCAGGAAAAGCTGGAAAAACTCCCCGGAGCCGGGCGTCGCTACCTGGGGGTGATTTCAGGCGACTTCGACCCGGACAGCCTGCCCGCCTCCCGCATTCTGGCCCTCAAGGAGGGAGCCCAGGTCATGCTCTTAAACAACGACGCCTACGACCGCTGGGTCAACGGCAGCATCGGCCGGGTGGAAGAAATCATTGAGGCCGAGGACAAACCGGATACGGTCATGGTGCGGTTGCTGAACGGCTCGCTGGTGGATGTCCTGCCCCACGAATGGGAAATTTTTGAATACGAGTACGACCGCCAGAGAAAAAAGATCATCAGTCGCGTTACCGGAACCTTCACCCAGTATCCTTTGCGCCTGGCCTGGGCGGTCACCATTCACAAGAGCCAGGGCAAGACCTTCGACCGGGTGGTGGTGGACATCGGGCGCGGGGCGTTCGCCCCGGGCCAGGTCTATGTGGCCCTCAGCCGCTGCACCAGCTTCGAGGGACTGGTTCTCAAGAAGCCCATCAAGAAGGGCCACATCATGATGGACTACCGGGTAGTTCGCTTCCTGACCCAGTTTCAGTACAGAAAAGCCGAAGAACAGACCCCGGTCGAATTAAAAAGGCAGAAAATCAAGGAAGCGATTAAGAAGAACAGGCTGCTGGAAATAACTTACCTCAAGCCCGACGACACCAAGAGCCGGCGCCGGGTGCGGCCGATTTCCCTGACGATGATGGAGTACCGGGGACGAACCTTCGAAGCTCTGGTGGCTTATTGCCATCTGAGAAAAGAAGAGCGGCACTTCCGGCTCGACCGGATCCTGGAACTCAAGGTTCTGGAAAAATCGGGTTGACGGCCGGATTCCTTAAAACATAATTTTGCGCTGAGAAGCAGATCCCGCTTTCCATCAGCCGGGCATTACGAAATCCGGCAGCAAACAAATCTTGATGGCATAAAAGGCAGCTCGAGAAATCGTAAAAGCCGGTAAATTTGTTTCAGCCCCCAGATATCCTTAAGAGAAAAACCAGCGCAAAAAACGCTTATCCTGTTATCCTGTTTATAAGGCAAAAGTCGGCCTGACGGGACTCCCGTTCAGCTGACAGTTATGGCAGTATGACTTCATCCGGCGAGGGCGACTGCGGCGTTGACGAAACAACTGCCGGCCGTTAAAATTATGGCTCATGAAATTCAAAGGCGTTATCTTCGACCTGGACGGAACCCTTCTCGACACCATCGAGGACATCACCCGCACCCTGAACCTGGTTCTTTCCCGGCGCGGCTACCGTCAGTATTCTGAAGAAGAATGCAAGCTGATGGTCGGAGACGGGATGGAGGTCCTGGTCAAGCGGGCGATTCCGGAAATCGCCGACGACGACCGGGCAATTCGGGACCTGATTCAGGAATACCGCCGTGAATACGCCATCACCTACAAGGAGCGCTCCCGTCCCTACGACGGCATTCTGGAAGTCCTGGCCGAGCTAAAAAAAGCCGGGATCAAGATGGCCGTTCTGTCAAACAAATCGCACGAATTTACCGTCCGCATGACCCGGGAACTTCTTCCTGTTGAATTCGATGTCATCCTGGGAGCTAAGCCCGGGACTCCGGTCAAGCCTGACCCCACCCCGCTTCACGAAGTTCTGCGGCAGCTGGCTCTCAGACCCGAGGAAGTGGTCTATGTCGGCGACACCTCGGTCGACATGGAAACCGCCAGGGCCGGTGGTCTGCTGGCCGCAGGCGCCCTCTGGGGTTTCAGGAGCGAGGAGGAGCTTGTCCGGAGCGGCGCTCAGGTGCTTCTAAAAACACCCCGCGACCTTCTTCCCCTGATTTTCTCAGACGATCCGGAAAGGCGCGGCTGAGACACATCCGCCCGTATTTATATTCTTTAGAAATTTCCCGGTTCAAAAACAACTTGTAAATCCGGAGAGGAAATTTTGGCCGGCTTTTTTGAAAATTAGCCTCATTATTATTTTCGGTTTATCTCCCGATTAGCAGGCAAAAGAACACATTATGAGCCGATTAAAATTTGGGGCTTAAACGATATTGCCAATAGACCTTCGGCGCCCATCTTTTAATAGGCCCGGGGCCAGACGGTCCGAATGCATAGGAAGAAAGCCATTTAATTTAGAAAAAGGACTTGAAAGGCTCGGCGCGAACAGAAATCCATAAAAGCAGGAGAGGCTTAAAAAAGAGACCTGAGGCTTCTATCCTGAAAAAGTCCGGATTCCTTTGTCTTGCCAAACAAACTAATCCGAAGGGCCCTCGTTTTTTCCCGGATAAAGGGCAATCTGTGTTTCCCTGGTGACCAGTTCTTTTAACCTCTCCAGCAGCCGGGAATCAAGCTGACCGAGCTTGATAGCCTTTTCCAGGGCAAACCTGTCCAGCGAAGACAACCTGTCCCACAACCCGGCTTCCCTTATTAAATTTTCGAGCAGCACCCTTTTCTCATCGCCGGCATTGGGAATCTTCAGCCTGTCCTGACGGCTCAGAGTCACATGAAAATCGCTTCCGACCACCCTGGTTAAGCCGTTCCTTTCGGCGTAAGCAATGATAGCGTCCCTGAGTTTTTCCAGCTCTTCTTCCGCCCGCTTTTTCTGATTCAGAAACTCTATATATTTGTTGACCAGAACCACGCCTTCTTCGGTCAGGTACTCATTGGCCGGCAATTCTTCAAGTTTGGCCTGATGCTTTTTAAGCGGGCAGTAATCCCAGAAAGAGCACCAGTTGCAGAGAAGGCTCTCGCGGGGCGGAAAATCCCGGGCGGCTTCAATCTTCTCAATCGCCGCCACGATTTGCTTTTTCAGCTCTTCCAGATTTTCAGGCGTCCTGGTGGAGGAAATTTCCAGGTCAAAGGCCACATAATGCCAGACCAGCCGGAATTTTTCAGCCCAGGGCCATTTTTTCTTGACCCCGAGCTGGTAGAGAGCCAGCTGCCGGTCGGCATCGGCCTGAGCCTGTTCCGGCAGCCCGCTGCCGGTTTTATAATCGTGAATTTCAATTACCCCGTCCGGCGTCAGGTCTATCCTGTCGACATACCCCTGAAGAATATAGCGGCGCTTTCCTTCCAGCTCTATCTCGACAAACTGCTCCAGGCCCAGGATGCGGTTCTGATTAAACGGAAAATAACGGCGGTAGTAATCTTCAATGAATTTCAGGCCCAGCCGAAAATAATCGTCCGGGGTTCTTTCCGGTCTAACCACCACCACCTTATCGTGAAAATTTTTCTTCCACTGGCTCTCGTAGAAGGCTTTAACTTCATCCAGGGTCATCGTCCGGAAGCGAAGCTCGGAGTAGAGCTTCTCCATGGCTTCATGAAACCGGCTTCCCAGGAAAGCTTCTATGCCTTCCTCCTCGACTTTTATCCCGTCGATATAGGCCAGCTTGAATTTCAGGGGACAATCTTCATAGGTTGACAGCTTGGAATGAGAATATTTCATGTCCCTGACCTCTTTCATCCTTCGCTCCCCCTTATTAATCTTTCATAAAAATATTTTTAGCGATCCAGGCTGCCGGCGCAAGACTTATTTTCCGGCTTCCGCGGATTTGCCCTCGCCTTCCGCCTTCAGGGCCTTGACCCGTTCTCTTAAATGGTCCTTGAGCTTCAGGTAAGGGACGCCTTTTTCCCACCACTCCGGCGCCGGCTGGCCTTTCAGGTGATAATCAAAGAACTCCTTCATTCTGACCGTGTAATCCTTGCGGTTGGCCGGCTTCTGCAGGCCGTGGTTTTCTCCGACATACTCCAGCATGACCACCGGTTTTTTCAGCCGCCTCAGGGTGTTGTAATACTCGACCCCCTGGTTGAAGACCACCGCCCCGTCCTTATCGTTGTGCAGCAGCAGCAGCGGAGTCTTGACCCGGGTGGCGTAATAGACGGGAGAATTCCGGGTGTAGGCCTCCAGGTTCTCCCAGTAGCCGCCGGTAAAACGCCCCTGACTGCTCTCAAAAATCGGCTGGTTGGCCGAGCCGGTGTTCCAGTAAATCGAGCTGTACATAGAAATCATGTTGGTAAGAGGCGCCCCGGCCACGGCGGCGGCAAAGGCCTCGGTCTGGGTAATCAGAAAAGCCGTCTGATAGCCGCCCCAGGAATGTCCCTGCAACCCCACCCTTTCCGGGTCCACCACGCCGGTTTCGATGGCCGCCTTCAGAGCCGGCAGCACGCACCAGACGGCCGACATTCCCGGGTCGTTGATGGTATAAGTTATATCCGGCATCAGGACCGCATAGCCCTGGCTGGTGTAGTAGGATTTGTTAAAACCGTTGGCTGTCGGCAGAAAATAGCGGTTCAGGCCGCTGGAAAGTTTTTCATAGATGTAAACAATGGTCGGGTATTTTTTCCCTTCCTGGTAATCGGCCGGCAGGAAAAGAGCCGCCTGGAGTTTCTTTCCCTTTTCGCTGACATAATCCACCAGCCGGGCTCCGGCCGACCATAAGAATTCTTTTTGCCGGGGGTTGGCCTCGGTAAGCCTGGTGGCCCGGCCGAGTAAAGCATCGGCGACATAGAAATCGGGGAAATCCCGCTGGGTTTCCCGGGTGTAAAAATAGCGGCCGGCCTTTCTGGCTTTAAGCAGACGGTTGAACTGAGCATCGTCGAAGAGCAGCATCTTCATAGTTCTTTTAGCCGGCTCAACCAGCGCGATTCCCTGCTTTTTTGTCCATTCTCCGTAGGCCTGAAAATACTGCGGCTGGTCGAGGTCGATTCCCTTCTCTTCCGGGTCCAGGACAAAGCGCCGGCTGTAACGGATCTGCTCCTTGAAACCGTTGCCGGTCAGGTTATAGCCCTGCCGGCCGCGGGCTTCCACCAGCCAGACGTCCCAGCCGTCCGACAGCAGCGCATAGCGGCCGTCTTTAGACCAGCCGAAGGGCCGGTCGGGCGGGTTCTTCACGTTGTGGTCGTCATCCTCGTCGATGAAAGAAACCGGAAGCCTGGCCGTCAGATTAAAGCTCTGGCCGGTGGCCAGCTCGTAAGCGTAAAAATGCGCGTCGTGGTAATAAAGAAGATACCGTCCGTCGGGCGAAAGGTCATAGGACCAGCGGTTCTGTTTCAGAGCCGGCTTTCTCTGACCCGTCTTAAGGTCAACCACATAGATATCCTGGAAACGCTGGCCGCTCAGACTGCCCTCCAGTTCGTAAAGGGAACGGTCGTAACCGACCGCCAGGTCTGACCTCGGCCCGAGCTCAACCTGGCGCAGCTCGTCGTCGGCCAGCCGGACAAATTTTTTCTCCTTAACCCGGAAAATTGAAAGATAGCTGAAGGAAGCATCCCGCCTTTCTTCCACCTGCTGCTGCGATTGCAGCCGGGGATCCTGCCAGTGCCAGAGGATAAGGTCCGGCAGGTCCTCGTCCTTAACCTCCTCGCCTCTGGAAGGCGAAGCGGCCGGCGGGGCGGCTTCCTTTTTCGCCTTTTCGTCTGCTTCTTTCTCCCTGTCGGTTCCGGGCCTGGTTTTAAGCTGCTTGATTCCAAAAGCTAACGCCTCGTAATCTTCAAGCCAGTATGGGGTAAAATCCGGGCTGAGGCTGAAGCCTTCGGGGAAGGAGCCGTCTCCGGCCGGGTCGTATTCGTATTTTTCTTCTTTCCCGGAAACCGGGTTGAGCTTAAATGCCACCAGGCTGTAAAGTTTATCTTCGTATTTTTTATCTTCCCGGCCCTTGAGCGCCGACAGGGCCTGGCCTTTTTCATCCCAGTTCAGATTCTTATACCAGAAGCGGCCGGAATCCAGACTCCTGACCTCTCCCGTTCTTAAATTCTGAAGCATGAGTCCGTTGCCGCTCCTGTCCTGAGCATCGACCAGAAAAGCCAGCCACTGGCCGGATTTATTGAAGGCGAACTCAGAAACATTTCCCAGGCCGATTTCCTGCCCGCCGGCCAGGTTTTTCAACACCAGGTCCGAGCCGGTCCATTTATCCTTTTCTTTTTCCTGGGCTTCGGGAGCCAGCCGGTGAACGGCCAGATAAGCCGAACTTTCCCCGGAAAAAGCAATCTTCCTGGCTCTGGTCCACTCCGTCCGCTCTCCGCTTCTTAAATCCACCAGAATGGCTTTAGGTTCTACCCTCTTTTTCTCTTTGCGCAGTTTTTTCATTTCCTGAGAAGTTGGATAGGACAGGAAGCTCACCCAGCGGGAATCATCGGAGACCAGGACTGAATCAAAAAGAGACCGCGGGGCCTCCCCCAGCGGGAAACGGTATTCTTTTTTCCCGTCGACTTCTTTTATCACCAGCTCGCTGTCGCCCTCATTGGGAGTCAGCGCATAGACAAACCAGCGGCCGTCATTTGAAACCAAGGCCAGACTGATATTTTTCCAGGCAAGTATGTCCTTTATCTCAATCGGGCGGGGCGCCGTCTGTCCGGCGCCGGTCTGTTCTGTTTTTATCTGCTCCTGTTTTTGCTGTTCCTGAGCGACCGGCCGATTTTGGTCAGGTGAAAGGCCATCGCTTCCGTAACTCATCTGTTGTTCGGCGGAAACGAGGCCGGCCGTTAAAAGCAACCACAGAGAGAGAACAAGAAGGCCTGATAGTCCTAAAAACATTCTCCAAAAATTATGACGGCTGAAATTTTTTTTCATCAGGGGCTCCTTAGACATGATTTTTCATTCTAACAGAGGCCGGGACTCAATAACAATAAAATTATTCTGCGACGGCGTGCGGCGCCCTTCGCCGGTCTTAAACCGCGGCCGCGGTTGTTATCAAGGCTTGATGAATCTTGCTTTTGCCGCCGGGAATCTAAAATCCCCGGCCGCATATCTGTAATATTAAGGCCTTAGCGCCAGGTTCAGTCGAGACACTCCGGGGAAAGCCTGGAAAGAAAGGCTCGCCGACCCTGTCGGGCTCACGGCTTCCGGTGCCAGTGCCCGGCCATATAACTCAGAAGCATCTCTGGATGGTCGCTGCTGAAAATGAGTTTGCGCCCGCCGACCAGATGAATTTCCAGCCCTTTATTTCCCCTGGCGGTGTAAATTTTCGCCCCTCTGGCGTATTTTATGCCGTAGCCGCCGAATTCTTTGAAAGGGGAAAATTCCACCGGCCGGACATCTGTTATCTCCAGCCAGGAAATTTTGTGATAGCGGAGATGAAAGGGAAGATAGCGGAAATAAAAGCCGTCCGGTCTCACCTGAAGGATTAGTCTGGTCTTCAGCATGAAATACGGGAAGAGAAGGCCGAAAATAACGAAAAGAATTATAAGGATGGCATCCGGCGCCGGCCGGTTGCCGACCGGACGCCCCCGGAGAATCTGCCAGTAAAAGCTGTACCAGACCATAACCGCCGGGGCCAGAACCGGAAGCCAGAGCAGACCGAAATTCAATTTCTGCTTCTCTTCATAAATTACCGGCTCGTCGCTCATAATTAACCTCTTTCGGGAGGCGGCCAGGCAGAACCGCGGCCGAAGCCCGGGCCATTAACGGCCATAAGGTTCGCCTCAATTCTCATTTCTTGCGGGAAAATCTATCAAACCGGAGCTTCGGTTCTCATCACCGGCCCGGCACAGATTCCGGATGCAGGGCAACCCGGCCGATTTCAGTTTTCTTCGTTTTCCCCGTCAGGTTCTTCCTTGCCGCCGGAGCCGGGTTCCCGGGATTTAATTTTTTCTCCGGGTTGTTCCTCTTCAGCCTCTTCCACCAGCTCGGCTTCCTTCTTTAATAAGTAAAACCTTTCCGGAAGCACCAGCTCGGGACCGGGCTCGCCGGTTTCTCTTTCTTCAACCGAGATGTCGCCAAAAATTGCCCTTTCCTCGGCCTCGTGGTCCAGCTTGAAATAATTCTCAAACTGGGAACGGCTCAGATAGCCCATCAGACGCAGGGTGCGGAGCATGGCCGGAGTGCTGACGCCAAAGTATCTCTTGAGAAAGATCACTTCCGGGTAGCTCAGGCGGCGGGTTTTTATGTCCCGCTCGACGAGTTCTCTCACCTTGGAGGCCGGAATCAGGAAGCTGGTGGCAAAGGCCTGGGCAAACTGTTCGCGCGGCGAATAAAGGGTCACATATTCATCGACGATGACATCCAGGTTGTCTATGATCGGAGATTCATGCCGGTCGCGCAAATAATGGCAGTAGAGATGAGCGGCCGCCACCACCTGTTTTCCGGGCGACAGATTGGAATTTATCAGGGCAAAGGCGGCATCCTTTTCTTCCAGGTAGATGAAAATCCCGGAGATACGGGCTTCCTCGGGCAGGCTGACCCGGAAGTAACGGCAGCCGTTGGTTTCGCCCAGCCGGAAAATATCGCGGACGGGCTCGTTGCCCAGGCCTAGGCGACGACGTTCTTCCTCGGCCATGTTCTGCGGAGAAAGGCTGCCCGAGTAGAGCGGCGCTAACTGACAGTGGCGTCCGGTTACCCTTTCCAGCTCCAGGTATTCTTCGCAGATTTCCTGGAACCAGGCCAGTTTCTTTTTGGTCGCTGAATTCAGGCGCTCGTCAGCCTGTAGCACGGCCAGAGGATTTTCTCGCGTTTCCAGGAAATAGGAGACGTTTTTTTGAAAATACTTCGAGATGCGGTTCAGGGCGATGATCGAGGGGGTGCGTTTGCCTGCTTCCAGGAGCGAGATATACTCGGAAGAAAGGCCGACAGCCTGGCCCAGCTCTTCCTGGGTTAAACCGGACTCCTCGCGCAGTTTCTTCAGGCGGGCGGCGAAAAGTTCGTTCATTCTGATCTCCCCGGCGAACCTTCCGCCCTATAATTAACAATTCGTTAAGATATTGTCAAGTTTAAATTTAACCTTTGCCTGAGGTTAAGGGAAAGTGACCGGGAGAAAGAGAGAGGCGAAAATGTGCCTGATTTTTGAGCCCGTTTTCGATATCCTTTCCCTGCTAAAGGCCTCTAAAGATATATTCAGGGCAAAAGCCAGATTCTCTTATAAGATGAAGTAATATCAAAATCAGGTTGTCGGTTGCATATTCCAATGATTTCGGTCACCGAATCCGAGCGAAAGCGGCCATCTGTCGGAGCGTAGCGACGCTGGGCATTCTTTTTCTATCCTAGTGGCCGGCTTCCGTTGGAATACCCGGCCCGAATGGCTTGGAATATACATGTCGGTAACGTTGTCAGTAATATTGAATGTTAACTATATTTAAGTTAGGGCAATTAATATTGCCGGCAGCAAGAAGCACACAACCTGAGACAATGGTCCATGGTATTGATAGCCTGGCCGGCAGTTCAAGATATAGACTGAGCCAAAATAAGGACTGCTAACGGGAAATATGAGGAATTCACCGGAGCCTTCCGTCGCAAAGCTGCCCTTGCTTTGAGAGAAAAACGATAAATTTTTCTCACATTATCAGAATAAATAATGATCCCGGCAAATTCAAAAACGGATCTTTCGAAATTCATAGCTTGAGGTTATTATCAAAAACTCCGCCCTGTGCTAAATTGAGTCATACAATTGCCCGTTCGGACATTTCTTAGCCGGCTGAGAGAGACTGTGCGGCAATAAACTCATCAAACCAATCTCCGGATATGGCGGGAAGAAAAACAAGCTTCATTCAGGGCAAAATCTATTTGCTATCAGGACGGTAGTTTTTCTTCCAGAGGTCATAATAGCCGAGCGCGTGCTGGCGCAAGTGCTTGATTTCATCGGGAGTGAGAGTGCGGGCGACCCTTGCCGGGTTGCCAAGGATGAGGCTTCCCTCGGGGAAGGTCTTTCCGGGCGGAACCAGTGCTCCGGCCGCCACCAAGCAGTTATCCGGGATGAGCGCCCGGTCAAGAACCACGGCCCCCATGCCGATCAGGGTGTTGGAGCCGATTTTACAGGCGTGGAGGATGGCGCCGTGGCCGACCGTGACATAGTCTCCCAGAATGGTCGGAATGTCGTAATCAACATGAACCACGCAGTTGTCCTGGATGTTGGAATATTCGCCGATAACAATGTCGGCGATGTCAGCCCGGAGCACAGCGTTATACCAGACGCTGGCCCCTTGCTTGAGGATGACCCGTCCGATAATGACCGCTTTTTCGGCCACAAAAGTTTCCGGATGAATTATGGCCAGATTGTTTTTGCTCTCCAGAGTCATCATTAACCTCGCATCGCTTATTTCAGATATAAATTAAAGCAGATAGTTTATGATACAGATTATAACCAGGCTGAGCAAGCTCCTAGCGGTTAACCATTTTATAAAATCTTGTGCTTCATCTTTATAGGCTTTCTTAAGGAACCGTTTGGGCAATAGTTATGCTCTGCAGACTTTTCTTATTCTTGATATTCCAGCAATCATGCTAATAATCTTTTGAACCGGCATATTCTTGTAAGCCAGAGAGGCTGTGAATTTTGTGCCCTTACCAGAGAGAAAATTACAATATGCAATTATTAATAGACAGGGCAGGCGGCAGCGGCCGAATTTATCTCAAAGTCGCGTTCAAAGTTCGCAAACGGCTGGAAAAGGATATTATCTATCAAAGATCAGTTCGCCGAACTCAGACTCAGATTTAAGAAGCAAGGCTGTCCTTAAAATTATAATTCCGGCGCGCTAAGGCTCAGGATAAAGGGGCGGCAGGCTGAGGTACTCGTTGGCTGCCCGGCGGTGAGTTAGCTGCTTGTATATCAAACTCACCCGTTCCGGGCTAAGGCCTGTGGCCCGGGCTACCGCTTCGGGCGGCAGGCCGTTTTTTTCTCCGTAAAGACAGGCATCCATCTGCTCATAAGGCAGGCCGTAGAAAAACTCGTCCTGCCCCTGGGAGAGCGGGTGAATGTCGGCGGTCGGCTGACGTCTGGTGATAGCTTCAGGCAGCCCGAGATATTCGCCGAGCTGGTAAATCTGGCTTTTATAGAGATGGGCAATCGGCTTAAAATCGCCGGCCCCGTCACCAAGCTTGACAAAAAATCCCTGGTCGCTCTCAAGCAGATTGGAGGTTCCGGCGACAGCATAATTGAAACGGTCGGCGTAATGATATTCCAGCATCTTTCTTGTCCGCTGCTTGAAATTGCTGAGGGCAATCAGGTGAAGGAGCTTTTCGGCCGGAAGCCTTTTTTTGATGATCTCGCCCTGCGGCGACTTAACCACCAGCCAGAAAAAGCTAAAAACCCGGTCTTCAGAGATTTCGGAAGCCGAGATTTTCCACCGCCAGCCTTCTCCATATTCCGGAATGACCTCCCTTATGCAGGCAGTCATATCCTGGTAAAAACCGAGGCCGGTAAGTATCGGAGTCAGGTCGCGATAAAAGGTTTTGATGCCCAGGCTCTCCCCCACCAGGCGGCTGAGCTTCAGGGTATCCGGGTGAGAGTCGCGTTCGGGCATCAGGAGGCCGATGACCTTTTCGGCGCCAAGAGCCCGGACACAGAGAGCTGCCGTGACTGAACTGTCGATCCCGCCGGAAATACCCACCACCGCCCCCTGCTTGCGAAGGCGGCGTCCGACAGCCTCGGAAATAAAGGCTGTCAGCCGGGCGGCTTCTCTCTCGCAATTGAGCTTAAGACTGTCATATGAAAATTCATTCATATGTTCTTTCGCGGTCATTACGCACCTCTCTGTATCAAGTTAACCTAAAGATTATCCGGGGGAACTTGTAAAAATTTTTTTGAGCCTGCAATCTCCCGGCAACCTTAAATTCCCTCACTCTCAACTCTGAAACAATTTTTAATAATAAACAATCCAGCAAAATTTCCCCCTCCTGTTACCTGCTTCAGCTCTTCTTCTGAACTTGCGACATCAACTCTTTATAATTTATCTTGCCGTTTTGCGTCTTAGGAAGTGAATCAACCAGCCGGACATGCCGCGGCACTTTATACGGCTCTAAATTCTGCTGGCAGTGCTGCCTGACCTGGGTTTCGTTAAGCCTGGCTCCCTTCTTTATAACAATAAATACTCCGATAACAGCCCCGCCGATGTCGTCAGGGACGGGCACGGCCGCCGCTTCAACCACGCCATTCAGGCTCGCTATCGTCTTTTCCACTTCGGCCAGGTTAATCCGGTGGCCGTAGGATTTAATCTGACGGTCGCGGCGCCCGAGATAGTAGAGCAACCCGTTTTCATCCTGGCGGAAAAGGTCGCCGGTCTGAAGCCAGCGTTCTTCGGGATATCTCCCCCGCCGGAAAACCTTATCAGTCAGTTTTTTGTCCCGCCAGTAGCCCTGCATGACCGTCGGTCCACGGACGACGAGCTGTCCGGGCTTTCCGGGCGGCACCGGCTTGCCGCGGCGGTCAACCACGGCCACTTCCAGGTTAGGCATAGGAACTCCCACCGAGTCTGGATGCTTATCTATCAATTCCGGCGGAAGATAGCTCACCCTTTTGCATTCGCTCAGGCCATACATTGAATAGAGTTTCACCCATGGCAATAATTCCCGGAGCTGGCGGATATGCGAAACGGGCCAGGCGGCTCCGGTATTGGTAATGTAGCGGAGCGAACGAAGCTGCCGGGCGGGAAAATTCTTAAGTCTCAGCAGCATGGCCGAAATTGATGGAATTATCGGAAAGCCGGTAACTTTCTCCTTTTCGATGGCTGCGAGTATATCCTGAATGTAGGCGAAGGAAGGCTCGAGCACCAGCGTTCCCCCGAACATAAAGCACATCAAGACCTGGTAGAGACCATAATCAAAAGACAGCGGCAGCACATCCAGGATTATATCGTCCGGGGTATTTTCCAGGTACTGGATGATGCTCCGGGCGGCAGTCACCATATTGTGGTGAGTGCAGACGATGCCCTTGGGTTTTCCGGTTGAGCCCGAAGTATAAATCAGGCAGGCCAGGTCGTTTTCCAGAAGCCGGGGCAGCTCGACCTTGACTGAAAGCTTCTCAACCAGACCGGAAAAATTAAGCGCTTTGGGGCAGATTCGCGGCGGGGACTGGCTTCCGTCCACAACGACGAGCTGAAGGTCTGCGGGCAGATTCTCAGCGCTATTCCTCTGATAAATTTTTCGTCTGTAGGTGATCAGAAGCCTGGAGCCGGAGTCTTCTATAATTGAATCGACGACCGGCCAGGGACTCTTAGAATCGATGACGACAAAAATTCCTCCGGCTTTAAGAATTCCGTAGATGGCGATAACCGCTTCCGGGCAGTTGTCAAGACAGATGACCCCTCGTTCGCCTTTCTTGAATCCCATCAGAACCAGGGCTTCGGCCAGGCGGGTGGATTTTTCCTCAATTTCCCCGTAGGTGAGCCTCCGGCCGCGGCTTATGAGAGCGGTTTTGCCTGGATATCGTCTGGCAGTTCGGGTCAACCAGTCATGGATAAGCACCGGGTCAAACTGCATCTGTTTAACCCTGTAAACCAAGCTTTCTTTCGACAAATCTGGCAATCCGGTTGACGCTGTCGAGATTCCCGGCTGTCAGTTCCTCGTCCTCGACTTTCAGGTTAAAACGGTTCTCGATGAAACCCACAATTTCCAGGATTCCGACTGAGTCCACGGTGTTGGTCTCCAGGAGAGACGCCTCATCGTCGAGCTGGTCTCCGCAGTTAAAAAGGAATTTTTCTACTATGAATTTTCTGATTTCATCCCTGATCATCTGACTCGCCTTTTTTCCTGAATGGCCTGAGGCCATGGACAAATTCCTGATAGGTATGCTCGGGCGTGAGCGGCACCGTTACCTTGCCCAGGACAGTGGCCGGCGCATGGCCGAAAAAGACTCCCGGCGGAACATTGTGAGAAACCACCGTTCCGGCCTGGATGACAGAGCCCCGCCCGATCCGGACACCCGGGAGTATCACACAGTGCGGACCGATAAAAACACCAGGCTCAATAACCACTGGCTTGACCACAGTTTCCTTTGATTTAGTCCAGTAAAGGTGCGAGATGATCGCCGTGCCGATGCCAACTGTCACGTTATCCCCTATCTCAATGGCTTCCGGATGGAGCTCGTCTATGTAGACGTACTGACTGATCCAGACATTTTTCCCGATTTTGACCCCGCGCAGCCTGTTCAGACCCGGCCGGAGTGACCCACCGCCCGGGATAAAGTAAGCAATGCGTCTTAAAATCCTCTGCCAGATCCGCACTCTCTGCTCCCCGCCTGCCCGGCAAGCTCCCTGAAATAAATAAAAAAGCAAGGTTTTTCTATCATAAAATTGTCAAAAATGTCAATAAAAAGTGCTTGACAAAGAAGAATTTATCCTGATAATGTTAAATGTAAGATTACTGAAAGGGGCTAATTGCCGTGAGGAAGACTGCTTTAATTCTGGGTGTGCTGCTGTTGCTTGTTCTGTTGACCACCACAATTTCCTATGCCTGGAGCGATGATTTCGGTCCGTGGGGCAAAAGAGGTGGAGGACATGGAGGCAAGCGTGGGGTGGCAGAACCGATGGCCATTGCTCTGGTCGGCATCGGGCTGGCAGGTCTTGGAATTTATGCCTTAAAAAAACGGAAAAAGAATTGACTTTCTTCCCGATAGCTTGAGCGGGGCCAGGTCATTAACAGCTTAATTTTTTCTAATGGTGGAGTCTAAGCAAGGCTGGGTTTATTTTATCCTTCTCATCCTGTTTTACCTGCTGGCCGTTGTATTAGCTTTTAATCCCGTAATAAAACTCCTGAGCGACCCCCACATTAACCTGTTTTACACTCATATTCCAATTGTCCCGATAATTGCCGCCTTCCTTCTTTTCAGGAAGAGAAAAACCCTGTTTTCAGTTCCGGCTCCGGCTATTCTTCCGGGTATGTTGATGGCCTCTGCAGGATTGACGTTATACCTATTTAGCCGATTTTCAAGCCTGATGGACGAATGTTCAATATCCCTGGCTGTATTTTCAGCCATAATATTCTGGGCCGGTATCTACCTTGCCCTCTATGGCTTCAAATCCTTCAAGCTGGCGATATTTCCCATTGGGTTCTTGCTTTTTGCCGTCCCGCTGCCACCATCAATTATGAACTGGCTGGTCAAGGAGATTGCCGGGTCCTCTGTCTATATTACAGATATAGCTTTTTCCCTGATTAGAATTCCTTTCGTGCGGGAAGGCATTGAGATCTATCTTCCCGGGTATATCCTGGTGGTCGGACCGGAATGCGCCGGATGGCGGTCGAGTATTGCCCTGGTGATGATAAGTCTTCTGGCCGGCCATTTTTTCTTAAAAAAATTCAAGCATAAATTACTGCTGGCGGCTGTGGCCATTCCGATGATCATCATCAAAAACGGCATCCGCATTGTTGTCCTCTATCTAATCGCCTATTTCATAGACGAAAGGTTCATGGTGGGTGGATTCATTCACCGGTCTGTCGGGTATGGTATGTTCATTGTTGTTCTAATTATGATGGGACTTCTCCTCCGGCTGCTTGAAAAGCGAGAAGCCAGACAATCCTCAGATCAACCTTAGCCCTGAAGATTATTTGAACATGGCAATAATATTTTGAAATTCAGGCTAAATTTCGATTAAGCTTATAGACAAGAAATTAGGCATGAAAAACCCTAAATGGCTCAGTGAAGTCCCGCCTGGCAGACTCCTTTCCCTTGATATCTACCGTGGCTTTGCCATGCTGTTTCTGATCGCCGAGACCACCGGACTTTATGACCTGATGATCAGTCCCTCGCTTCAGGGAACTTTAATTCACTCCATAGGAAAGCAATTCCAGCACCATCCCTGGCATGGATTGACTCTCTGGGACATGGGACAATCTTTCTTTATGTTTATCAGCGGCGTGGCCATGGCTTTTTCTTATAGCAAAAGATTAGAAAGAGGCGCCAGCTGGGGCAAATGTTTTCAACATGCCGGAGTCAGGGCACTGGCCCTTTTTCTCCTGGGCTGGGCGCTTTACATTGTCAATCCGCCCGAAGGCGCGCCAGGCTGGGCTTTTCTTCTTGATATCCTGCCGGCTCTGGCTTTTGGCAGCCTGGTGGCCTTTCTTGTATTCCGGTGGTCGGCAGTCCGGCAGATCGCCTTCTCCGGCGCGCTCCTATTGATTGCTGAACTCCTCTACAGACTGTGGCCGGTTGAGGGTTTTAATCAGGCGTTTGTGGCCGGGCACAACTTCGGGTCATACCTGGACCTCAAGCTCTGGGGCAGCTTTAATCCAGAAGGCTGGGTAACCTTTAACACGATTCCTTCAGCGGCCTATCTGATCTGGGGCACAGTCATCGGGAAAATGTTAAGGACTGATTTCCCCTCCGGCAAAAAGCTAAAAATAATTACGATATCCGGATTAGCGGCAGCATTAATCGGACTTGGCCTGGACCCCATCACCCCCATCATCAAGAAGATTTCTACCAGCTCTTTTATGCTGGTCAGTCTGGGCTTTAGCCTGCTTTTTCTGGCGCTGGCTTACTGGATAGCCGACATTATGAGATTCCGCAGGTTGTTCCTCATACCGCTGGCTGTGGGCATGAATTCCCTATTTATTTACCTGTTTGCCCGGAGCGGCGGGGCCGACTGGTTCGGCAACCTGGTCAGGCCTTTTTCCGAAGCTATCCTTGGCTGGGCCGGCTCTGGCTGGGTCCAGGCCGGCAC